>Ga0194063_10000666_pt1 | contig 24300 bp, 24 predicted proteins | sample SepL3720m_MetaG_FD_155459 | JGI IMG/M metagenome (GOLD analysis project Ga0194063, IMG submission 155459) | Anoxic zone freshwater microbial communities from boreal shield lake in IISD Experimental Lakes Area, Ontario, Canada - Sep2016-L373-20m | ecosystem: Environmental > Aquatic > Freshwater...
CGCATGCTGGCGCGCTTCTTGTTACTTGACACCGGCCATCACCTCCTGGGCGAGATCGCGGTAAGACTTGGCTGCTGAACCCTCCGGTTCGTACTTGAGAACCGACATACCCTGCACCGGCGCTTCGGCGAAGCGCACAGTTCGATTGATTCGCGACTTGAAGACCTGACCCTCAAAGTTCTCCTCGAGCAGCTCAATCGCTTCCTGCGCATGCAGGGTGCGGGTATCAAGCATTGTCGGCAGGATTCCCTGAATCTGGATGTCCGGGTTGAGATGTTCTTGGATCATTGCGAGCGTGTTCTGAAGCTGGAGAAGGCCCCTCATCGACAGATACTCGCATTGGACGGGGACGATCACCCGATCTGATGCGGTCAGCGCGTTGATCGTAAGCAGTCCAAGGCTGGGCGGCGTGTCAATAAACACGACGTCGTAATCGTCCTTGATCGCTACAAGCGCTTTCTGGAGTGCCCGCTCGCGACCAATCATTGACGCCATTGCGAGCTCCGCACCAGCAAGGTCAATCGCAGACACGGCAACATCGATCTCACGGCGGTGAATCACTTCACGCATCGTTGCCTGGCCAATAAGGACGTTGTACATCGAAAGCTCGATCTGATCGGGATCCATTCCCTGTGACATCGTCAGGTTGCCCTGAGGGTCCATATCGATGCAAAGCGCGCGATAGCCCTCTTCTGCAAAGGCAACAGCGAGGTTCAAGGTTGTAGTGGTCTTGGCGACGCCACCCTTCTGATTGGCAAGCGCGATCACAGTCGGCCCGCTCGGCTCTGGAGCTGGTGGTGCTGGTGCATACGGTGAGGTTGCAGTGCCGTTAGGCGATGCGATCCCGCTCATGCGACTTGAATAAGACTCCATGCCCTGCTCCCCCGTTTGGGTTTGACTGCTGTCTTCGACCATTGCGCGGCGTTCTTCGCGCACAATCGCCCGATTCCTTCCCAGAGAGCTGAAGTTCCACTGCTTCGGCCGCTGCCAATACTCTGGTTAGGCGATGACTAAACGAGGATCAACCCCGGAGAAACGCCGTACCAGAGGAGTAACTGACCTCGGGGCGATCCTCTCTTCGAGAAGGATTTGCGTTGTAACGGGACCAGGCGGTGTTGGCAAGACAACTACGGCAGCAGCTCTGGGGCTTGGGATGGCACGGCGTGGCTCCAAAGTCGCTGTCGTCACAATTGATCCGGCTAAGCGACTCGCCGCCGCGCTCGGTACTGACTCGCTGGGGAACGAGCCGGCACGGGTCAGTAGCCGCCGACTTGCGCGCGTTGGCATTGATGCCGCAGGCAGTGGGCAGCTTTGGGCGATGACGCTTGACAGTCGACAAACCTTTGACGACCTGATCACTCAACTTTCGCCGGATGAACAGAGCCGTGATGATGTGCTCAGCAACCGCATCTACCGTGAGATGTCAGGAGCAGTCGCCGGTTCCCAGGAGTTCACTGCGGTCGCGAAGCTCTACGAGCTTGACCGTGACGGTGGGTTTGACCTCGTGATCCTTGATACGCCGCCGTCACGCAATGCAATTGATTTTCTTGATGCGCCAGCGCGAATCTCGAACTTCTTCGATGGTCGCGCCCTCCAGATCCTGATGAGGCCTGCCGGCTTTGGTCTGAGGCTTGCCGGCGGTGGAACCGGACTGCTGATGGGCGTCCTAAAGCGGGTGACAGGGTTCGACCTTTTCGGCGATCTAGCGAGCTTCTTCAGCGCAGTTGGCGGAATGGTTGACGGATTTAGCGAACGAGCCCACGCCGTTGCTGAACTCCTTGCCGATCAACAGACCGCCTACTTGATAGTTAGCTCACCGGAAGCGGCGCCGGTTTCCGAAGCTTTACACCTTGGTCGTGAGCTCGCTAAGCGCCAGATGACAGCCGGCGTCGTAATCGCTAACCGGGTCAATATTGATCCGGGTGCTGCGCCGCGCTCGGCCCGCACTAAGCCTGCCGTCAAGGCTCTTGGCGAGGAGCTCAGCGCAAAACTTTCAGCGGCGATCAAGTCGGCGCGCGAAGCCGCTGACCACGATGCCAGCGGCTTAGAAACGCTTACCGCCGGCCTGCCAAATGCCGAATTGGTCATCGTCCCTCTACTGAGCGGCGAGGTTCACGACCTCAAGGGCTTAGCTCGCATTGAAACTGAGTTATTTGCCGGTTCAGACTAGGCGGCAAGTGGCTCGGGGTCGCCGAAGCCACGGCCATTGTCAGCAATTCCGGCAGACTGGGCGATTATTGCGTCTGCGATTCCGCAGAGATCCTTGTCGAGATGACCGCAGATCACATCGCGAAGCAGCGCTCTGAGATTCGTTCTTACCTCTTCGCAAATCGCCTCAGCATTAGCCTCACGGCCACTGCGGCCGGTCATCGCCAAACGCTCGAGTTCAACAGCTCGCGCCGTGCTTTCAGCCAGGGAAACTCGCTGCTCAGGCACTGCGCAGAGAGCAGCGAGTCGCGCAGTCAGTTGACCACTGGCAGGCCCTTCAGGCTCAAGAAGCGCTCGCAGGGCGAGTAGATGATCACTGAGCGCATCAAGGTGATGGAGCCTGTCGCAGCCTAGTTCGTGGCGGCGAAGCGCCCAAGCGAGCTCACCACCACTTGGCCAATGGCGTTCAACCAGCGCACAGAAACTCCTAAGGTCCGCCTCCTCGCCGGGAGCGATCACCATCAAGCCATCTGCTGCGCCTGCTCCGCCAATGTCGGCAACCTGCCATGGACCACCCTCGATCCTTATGCGTGCCGCCCCACCCAAAGCTGGGCTTGTGACGCCGCTCAGCCGCAGCGCGCAGACAAGCTTCCGCAGGCGGGTGCGAGCCGTGGCAATTCCCGCCGCACCGCCATCGGTGACCTCAAGCATCGCAACAACAACCGGTTGATCATTTCGGAACATTTCAGCGGGCAGAACTTCGGCCTCAACTGAATCCTGCGATACGAGCAGCACATCGCCATCGAGTCGTAGCTCGGGGCTACCAAGTTCAAGTCCATGAATCGGAGCTGCAATCAGCGTCGTCGAAAGGCTCGAGAAGACAATCGCCTCAAGTGAAGTCCAAGCAGAATCAAACCGCTGCGAGTCAAATTCAAATGTTGCACTTTCGCCAATCACTTCAGCGAGGAAAACTCTTAGCGCTGCATCTCCACGGTCGCGGGCACTGCTGAAAACTGACTGTTCACCTCGCGCTTCAAACCAATCTTCAATCCCGCCAACCCGCTCAAGCGCCTGTGCGGCCGGAAGGTAGGTCGGCAACATCCCAAGCACACCCAGCCGCTCGCGAATGAAATCCCCTGTCAGCGTTCTATAGCACCAGAGCGGCTGTGCGTTGCCGCCGCTACGCGCCTCATCAACAAGTTCGAATGGCACCTTCACGCCATTGCGGACATCTAGCGCAAGCTGAAGCGCCGCTTCCTCACAGAAACGGCGGAGCCTTTCACGCAGTGAACGATCCTCCACAACTCAGGCGTTTCGCCGTTACTGCGCGGACTCCTGCCCGACACGCCCAAATACAAGTGCTCGCATCGCTTGAGCGATCGAGACAAGTTCGCTGCTTAAGGACGAAGACCCGGCGGGACCGACGGCACTCGTTGCGACAACTGCTGCTGCAGCAGCATCACCCGGATGCGGGCCATCAATCACCAGCGCTAGGACGAAGCAGATTGCCGCTAGCCCAACGGACTGGAATGCACCGGTTAACGAGCCGGCTTCTTGCGAGTCATGCACGCGCTGGTCTTTCGCGCACGCCGGTCGCATCCCTGCCTGCCATCAACCGATTGAATGGCGACTTGCGTCACCGAACCGGTTTAGGCAGCTTCGCGCAGCTTCTGTGCGTCAGCCAAACTCTGGAGCTTCTTCAATGACTGGTTTTCGATCTGGCGGATCCGCTCACGGGTGACATTGAAGGTCCGGCCAACATCATCGAGTGTGCGTGGGTGCTCGCCACCAAGTCCGTAGCGCAGCTCCAGCACCCTTCGCTCACGGTAAGAAAGGTTCTCGAGCGCGTCACGCAGCGCTTCACGGGTAAGAGTTTCAGCTGCCTTTTCGTATGGCGACTCAGCCTTGTCGTCGGCGAGGAACTGACCGAACTCGGACTCCTCCTCGTCTCCAACCGGCTTCTCAAGCGAAATCGGCGCCTGAGCAGAACGCTTGATCTGCTCAACCTCTTCAGGATCAATGCCAGTTACATCGGCGATCTCCTCCGGGGTTGGCTCACGACCAAGTTCTGTAACTAGCTTTCGCTCGGCGCGGCCAATCTTGTTGAGCTTCTCAACTACATGCACCGGGATGCGAATCGTCCTCGCCTTGTCAGCGAGCGCCCTAGCGATTGCCTGACGAATCCACCATGTCGCATAGGTCGAGAACTTGAAGCCCTTGCGGTAGTCGAACTTCTCGGCCGCACGGACGAGGCCAAGCGTTCCTTCTTGAATGAGGTCGAGGAACGGCAGTCCTTGGTTTCGATAGTTCTTGGCAATCGAGACAACCAGGCGAAGGTTCGACTCGACCATCTTCTCTTTCGCGGCTAGGTCTCCACGCTCAATACCCATCGCCAGCTCAACCTCTTCAGCAGCTGTCAACAGCCGTACCTTGCCGATGTCCTTCAGGAACAGCTGAAGGGAGTCGGTCGTCATTTCCGGCTTGAGGTTCAGCTCGCTCTTTGCGCGACGGCGTCGCTCACCGCGAGCTGCCGCTTCGGCATTTACAGCGTTGGCGCTCGAGGGATCGTCGTCAACGAGCTCGATCTCCTGCTTCTCAAGGTAGCCATGCAGCTCTTCGACATCCGCCTCGTCAACATCGAGTTCGGCAATCGCGCCTCGCACTTCGCCAAAGGTCAGTACACCGACCTTTTGGCCTCGGACCATCAGTCCCTTGACTTCTTCAAGTTCCTGCCACTCAACCTGCGACATACGTTTTGATCTCCACGGTTTGGCTTGTAAAGGGGGACTTCACCTGGTCACCGGCTGCGGGAACAGTAGTAGAAGTAGTACTACCGTATCGGCGCGCGACGGCTCTCACAAGCGAAGCAGGCGAACGTGCGCGATGATTATGCCGTGAGCAGGACTATTACAGAGGCTCGTTCGACGATTCTAGCCGCCGTCGTCGGCCCTCCCGCGGCCGAGAATGTGGGATTGGCTGATGCTGATCGTCGGATTCTCGCCGAACAGCTGATCGTCGAACACGATCTACCACCCTTCGCAGCCGCCGCTATGGACGGCTTTGCGGCCCTCCCGCACGCGGCTGGCGCCGAGCTGTTCGTTGTCGGTGAGTCGCGTGCCGGTAAACCAATTGGCTCGGCTCCCGCTCCCGGCCAAGCGATTCAGATCTCGACTGGTGCCTTTAGCCCACCCGGCGTTGGTATCGCACCGATCGAAACTGTCTCGCTCGGCGATGGAACAATCCGCTTGGAGCAGCAGGTCAAGGTCGGTGACCATGTCCGCGAAGCTGGCGAAGACATCCGCTCAGGTTCAGTAGCGCTAGCCGCTGGAACATCACTCAACCCAGCTTCATTGGCACTCGCCGCCTCATGCGGTCGCTCGGAGCTTGCCTGTGCGGCGAGACCGAAGGTAGCGATCGTCATAACCGGCGATGAGCTCGTATCGCCTGGCGTTCCGCTTTCCGAAGGCCAGATTTACAACTCGAACGCCACCGCCCTGGCATCGCTCGTCAGCCGTGCCGGCGGCGAGTTGATTGCGACAACTCAAACCACAGATGACTGGGATCCAACTGTCGTTGCGCTTGGTACCGCCCTTGAGCAGGCGGACGTAGTGGTTGCTAGCGGCGGAGTTTCAGTCGGTGAGCATGACCTAGTTCGCCCGGCACTCGCCGAATTGGATGTTGAGGAGCTCTTCTGGAGAGTCGCGATGAAGCCAGGCGGTCCAACCTGGTTTGGCAGGCGCGGCGACAGACTCGTCTTTGGACTGCCTGGCAACCCTGTTTCCGCATTCGTCACCTTCGAACTATTTGTTCGGCCGGCCCTGCTAGCCCTGCAAGGCGCGCCGCCGCTCGTAGAGCCATGGCCTTGCCAACTTTCGGAGGCCGTCCCACTCGGCCAACGCGAGCAGGCGATTCGCGTGACCGTCCAACCATCCGCCAGTGGGCCTGCCCTGGCAACACCAACCGGCGCCCAAGGATCGCACCGCAATAGCTCACTGCTTGGCGCTTGGGGTTTGGCGCTCCTACCGGCCGGCGAGGGATACCTCGAGGCAGGCGCAATCGTCTCGGTCGAACCGCTTCAGGGCTAAAGCAAAGCTAGGCAGATTCGACGTACGCGACGATTCTGTTTGTGAGCGCAGTCAGCGAAGCAGTTTGATCATCGGTTGCAATCGGCCGCGTCGCAAGCAAGTTGTCAAGTCGCTCGCCAAGCTCGCTATTGCTTCGGCCAGCAAGCTTTGCCGCTACCTCCGCGGCGCGACGAACGACAGCTGGGTTAACCGTCCAAAGCGACTCAAATCGTCGCTCAGCCGTGTGCCTTCCTCCATGGGCGGCATCAGCCGGCTGCTCCCACGCGAGCAGGCATGCCGAATATCCAGGTGAGTCGACAATCACAACCCATTCGTTACCAAGAGCATCCTCAGGCGCAATCGGAACCTCAATGGGAATATGAGCGCCTGAATCAGTGAACTTCTTGAAATCGGCAAAGACAACCGTAGCCTCGGCAGTACGAGCTATCTGCCGATAGCGACTTTCGACCGGCCGATAGAACGACTCATGCTGGAATGCACCGAAACACACGGCGGCGCCACTCTGGGCGAGCGCCTCATGTTCCATTGCTCGCGATAGTGCGTGCAGCGTGCTCTTGCGAAGTACTTGCGGAGCTGGCGCTCCGGGCGCCGTAGCGACGGCTGCGTAGATCGATGGCTCGAGCGGCGAGTTGCTGTTTCTAACCCGCTCAATCGCCGCGCCGACGCTCATGCCCCGTGCGCGATATGCGGCGACGTGCTTGATCATCACGACATCGGCTTCGCTGTACTTCCGGTAGCCGCTTGCGGTTCTCTGCGGGATCGGCCAACCGTGGCGCTGTTCCCACATTCTGATCGTTCCGGGTGCAAGCTTCGTGCGCTCACACACCTCGCTAATTGTCATTGTCTCTGCCATCTAACACCTCTAACTACGGAGTTCGGGAGCCTGTGGGCTCATTCCTGCGTAAGTTGTTGGCATCAAAGCGATGAAACGAAACCGCAAAATCCACGCAGCAGTCACCGACCTTGAGGATGAAACCCTCATGGACGCCGGCGGCGCCGTGCTGTCAATCCAGTCAGCGACAGTCGATTTGCCCGAGTCTGAACTCGAAATGCTTTGGAGTGCCAGTTCGCTTGAACGGCTGGCTCGCAGTTATTGGAGTTACCTGACGCGCATCACCATTGGACTGATTCGAGTGATCTACACGCCGACCGGTCGCGATGTCGTCCTTCTCTTTCGCCCGTTTCGACTGCTGACATTCTCAACTCCGGATTATCAGTTGGCGGCTGACGGCGGCAGCGTTACCTGGCGGATTGCCGGTGGCATCCTTGTTTCTCGTCCAAACGAGGGCCAGCTCAAAATCACTGTTCAGAGGATCGACTCAAAGCTTCCCGGCCAATCGGAGCAGCATGCTGCGGTGCGAGTTGATGTAGAGGTACGCAACTTCTATCCGGCGATCGCGGCCCGCATCTCAAACCACCTCTACAGCTGGACTCAGTCAAAGATCCATGTTCTGGTCACCTACGGGTTCCTCAGACACTTGGCAAAGGGAAAGCTTGCCGAATCGGTTACCGGCCGCTTTGCGGAGCAAGGAACTACCGAACCGAAAAGCTGAACCTCAGTCCTGGCTGGCTGCGGCGCTACGCAGCGAATCGATCTTCGACAGATCGTGGCGACCGCTAATCCGACGGATCGTGCCGCTGCGGCTTCGCATCGTGAGCGATTCAGTCCGCACCTCACCATCTTGGAACTGAACTCCCTTAACGATTTCGCCACTAGTCACTCCGGTGCAGGAGAAGAAGACATCGTCGCCACCGACTAGCTCCTCGGCCGTGTAGATCCGATCCATCTCAAGCCCTTCAGCAGCCCCCGTGGCACGCTCCTCATTCGAACGTGGCCAGAAGCGTGCGAGCAACTGGGCCCCATTGCATCTGCAGGCGGCCGAGCCGATCAGCGTTTCCGGCGTGCCACCAACTCCCCAGAGCATGTCAACTGCCGAATCGCTGTCGGCGGCAAGCAGGACAGGAAGAATGTCCCCATCAAGAATCAGTTTTACTCGCGCGCCTGCAGCTCGGATCGCAGCGATCGTCTCAGCGTGGCGCGGCCGGTCAAGGACTACGACCGCCACCTGATTGGTTCCGCTTCCTTTGCGCTCAGCGATTCGCTTGACAGTCCCGACAGGATCATCAAGGTCAAGCAGGTCGGCGTAGGCTGGGCCAGTCGCCATCTTCTCCATGTAAGGGACCGAATCGCCAACTGCGAGCATCGCGCCCTTCTTGGCAGCGGCAATCACCGCAATTGCGCCCGGAAAGCCTTCTGCCGTCAGGCGTGTTCCTTCAAGCGGGTCGATCGCGATGTCAACCTCTGGGCCGCCAGCGCCGATCTCTTCGCCGTGGTGGAGCTTGGGAGCCTCATCCTTGGTGCCTTCACCCGATACAACAACACCTGAAATTGGAGTACTGCCAAGCACGTAGTGAAGAGCATCTACGGCCGCCTGGTCGGCAGCGATCTTGTCGCCCCGGCCGATCCAAGCAGCTGCTCCCATCGCCGCGAATTCAGTTACGCGAGCAAGTTCGAGCGCGAGGTTACGGTCGGAATGAGCTGAATAAGGGGTTTGTGCGGTCATGTTCAGTAATGGTATTCCGACGGCCTGATTTAGGCGGTCAGCTGGGCGGCTGCGGCCTGATCACAAAGTAAGGTCGTTGACTGATCAGGCAGTAGCGAAGCCGGGAACTGCTCGGACCTTGATCCAGAAAAAAGTTCCGTAACAGCAGAAGACTTTCCCGCACCAACCGCAAGCAGAACCCGCTCGCGCGCGGACCCGAGAAATTCGAGGGTCAGAGTGACCCTGCCAGGCGGCGGTTTAGGAGCGTTCTTAACCGGCGCCGCAAGGCCGGTCGCTTTTAGCTGTGGAGAGTTGGGGAACAGCGACGCCGTATGACAGTCCTCACCGAGCCCAAGTAAGGCGATGTCAATTCCCAAGCCACCGCTGAGGCTCTCGCCTAATTCCGAAAGCTCCTGCTGCCAAGCAAGTGCGGCTTCCTTCGGCGCTAGACCAAGTGGCGGACCTAGGTAGCGCGGTAAGGCAGCCGGGTCGAGCCGATCGATCAACTCACGCCTGATCATCGTCTGATTGGCGTCTGGGTCACCGCTCGGCACGCAGCGTTCGTCTCCGGGAATCAGAATGACATTCGACCAATCGATTTCCAATTGGGCCAGTAGCCGGTATGCGGAGGCCGGAGTATTGCCTCCAGCCAATACCACCACTGCCACTCCCCGATCGGCGATTGCTGAGCTGATTGCCGCAGACACGAGTGAAGCTGCGCAACGCGCGCAGCCACTTGAGTCAGGTTCAATCTTTAGCTTCAAGAAGCGCCAGCCTGATCGGCAAGCAGAGGCAGCATCGCAGCGCCGATCACCCCAGCATCAGGACCGAAACGAGCCGCCCGAATTGTCGTCTTCGTTCCCACCCCGGGCAGCACAAGCGGCGCAACTACCTCGCGTAACGGGTTGATCAGCAGATCGCCAGCGGCGCTAACTCCTCCGCAAATAACAACTTCCTGCGGGTCAAACACGAGAATCGCATTTGCAACGCCAGGTGCGATCCGTTCGGAAAAGCGTCGAAGCAGTTCAACAGCAAGTTGATCACCGGCCTGGGCGGCATCAACCACATCACGGCCAGAGACTGGTTCGCCAGCGTCATGCCTAGCACCCAAGCTGCCGCGACCAGCTTCGGCAGCAGCCCTAGCGAGGCTGTCAAGTGCATGCCCTGAAGCTTGCGCTTCAAGTGAGTCTGGACGGGGAAATGGGGTCAGGTGGCGCTCGGCGGCGGCATCGCCAGCGACGATCGTGTGACCCAAGTGGCCGGCGCCGCCAGTAACGCCCCTGTATGGCTTGCCATTGATGATGATTCCACCGCCAACTCCCGTGCCAATTGCAATAGCAACAAGTTCGCTCACAACGGAGCCATCTTCACGAATCGCCTCAGCAACTGCCGTAGCAATTCCGTCATTGTCAATTGCGGTTCGCAAACCCGTGGATTCCTGAAGCATGTCGCGAACCGGAAGATCGCCAAGCGGGATGTTGACGCTCCCAAGGACATGGCCACTCTCCCACTCGACCTCGGAGGCAATCCCAGCACCAAGACCGACTACCTCAGGCGTGCGAAGCTGTTCGGCAAGCCTGACCATCTGAGCGAGCAGAGCCTCACCAGACGAGGTGTCGGTTGGCTCAGTCAATCGCTCAACGATCTGCTGTCCTGCGAGTCTCGCCGCGGCGACCTTCGTACCGCCGACATCTAGCCCAATCGTTACCTGTTCAGTCATTGAGCGATCGTCGCACAATCCGGACCGACTTCAACAAGCTGCGGTAGCTTCCAATCTGTGCACGCCGCCAGTAACAACTCAACTGACGAAGTTCGATTTGATCGCCTCTGGCCAACACCGATGGCGGTCGACGCTGAGCAACTGCTCGCCGACTGGTTCCGTGAGGCCCAAGTGAAGAGGGATCGACCGCGTGTATCGGTCAACTTTGCGATGACTTCCGACGGCGCAATTGCACTGTCGGGGGGAGTCTCTGGCGGAATTGGCGACCTCGGTGATCGGGCAGTATTCCGGGGTCTTCGCGATCGTTGCGATGCGATCCTCGCCGGCACTGCGACGATCGCAACTGAAGGCTATGGCAGGTTAATTCGCGACGCCAAGCGTCGCGATCAGCGGACCGAGCGCGGCTTGGCTGCCGACCCACTTTCGGTGATCGTCAGCCGCAGCGGCGACCTCCCGAGCAGTGCGCCGATCTTCGAGTCACCGGAACAACAGATTGTCGCCTTCGTTCCGCCTGACGCGAAGCACCCAGATTCACAGGCTCAGCTTGAAATGGTTGAACTTGATCAAGTCAGTACATCGCGCGCTCTGGAGTTGCTCGGCAAGAGAGGCGTGAGGTCGATTGTCTGCGAAGGTGGTCCGAAGCTGGTTTCAGGGCTTGCTGCCGACAACTTGGTGGACGACATATTCCTGACAATCGCCCCACTCTTGGCCGGCGGTGGCCCAACCGGCCTCGTTAACGGACAGCCGCTCGCTACACCAGAGCCACTTTCCCTCCAGCACATTGCCGAACGTGACGGCTCAATCTTCATCCGCTGGTCGCGTTCCAGCTAACAGCCGACCACTACTATCCAGAGTCGTAATACAACTGCTGCTCCCCTTCGATAGGTCTAAATTCAATGCAACCTGACGGTCAGTCCAGCAGTTCAACTGCTCCCCACGATGCCGCCGATGGACCACTCGAACATCTGGCCGCTGTCCGCGCTCGGACACTTGCGATTCTCGAACCGCTCAGCGCCTCAGACCTTGATCGCATACTTGACCCGCTTATGTCTCCATTGGCTTGGGACGTTGGTCACATTGCCGCCTTTGAAGAACTCTGGCTGAACCACAATCGGGCGCAACTTGAACCACTTAAACCTGAACTTGCCAGCACATACGATGCGGCACAGTCGCCTCGCGAGATTCGCCCTGAGCTTGAATGGCTTCGCTCCGACGCGGCCTTCGAATACCTCGCTGAGGTGCGCGAACGCACGACCCAACTGATTCTTTCCGAAGGCCCCGGCGACGAAACGATCACCGAGATGGTTATCCGCCATGAACAGCAGCACTGCGAGACGATCCTCCAGACAGTCATGCTCGCGCAGCTTGAGTGGGACCCCAAGCTGCCTGTAGTTCCAACCCGATCATCATTCGCTGAATGCCCGTCCGGTCTTGAAATGGTTGCGATCGACGGCGGTGAGTTTGAGGTTGGCAGCGACACGAGCTCATTCGCTTATGACAACGAACGCCCCCGCCACCGAATGGAAGTCGAGAGCTTTGAGATTGGTCGCTACCCGGTCACCAACGGAGACTGGATCGAGTTCATTGATGCTGGTGGCTATCAACGTGATGAACTCTGGAGCAGTGAAGGTCTTGCGCTTCGCTCGGCGCTAAGCGGCGAGCACCCTGGCGGCTGGCAACCCGACGGCAGCGGCGGCTGGCTTGAGTGGCGCGCTGCTGGCTTTGAAAGGGTCAACGCCTCCCACCCCGTAATCCACATCAGCTGCTTTGAAGCTGAGGCGTTCGCACGTCTACACGGCGGACGGCTGCCGACCGAATTTGAGTGGGAGTACGCAGCGTGTTGGGATCCATCAGATGGAACTCAGCGACCACAACCGTGGGGCGACCAACTGCCCTCAGCTGATCTCGCAACCATCGACCATCTTCACCGCGGAACTAGCGCATGTCGCGATTCGGGTGGCAGCTCGCCATCCGGTCTTGTAGAGACGATCGGCAACACTTGGGAGTGGACATCCAGCAAATTTGCTGCCTACCCAAACTTCAGCTGGCACCCATATGAGGACTACTCAGTCCCATTCTTTGACGGTTCGTATCGGGTTCTTCGAGGAGCCTCATGGGCAACCGGAGCCCGCTGCGCATCGCCACAATTCCGCAACTGGGATTACCCAGCACGTCGGCAAATCTTCTCCGGCATGAGGCTCGCTAGGCGGGGTGCAGGATGACCCTCAGCGCAGAACCAGTTATTGAAGTGCTCCTGCCTGCAGGTGGCGATCGGACTCTCTCACAAGACACCCGTATTGGCCTCAGCGCCAACCCGAAGTCGATTCCACCGAAGCACTTCTACGACGAAGTCGGCTCAGAGCTCTTTGAGCAGATAACGGAACTTCCCTCCTATTACCCGACGCGCGCCGAGCGCGAAATCTTGGTTAGCCGTGGCGCTGAATTAGCTGCCCTGACTGAAACCAGCGACTTGGTTGAGCTTGGTTCAGGCTCCGCTGACAAGGCCTTGCTGCTGATCGAACCGATGCTCGCTACGGGCGAACTGCAGCGCTATCTAGGTGTAGATGTGTCCGAATCAGCATTGCGTGCAGCACTCAAAACAATCAAGGCAATTCATCCGGAACTTGAAGTGCACGGTGCAGTCGCTGACATGACGCGCCAGCTAGCGGCGCTCCCGCCCGCGGTCGGGCGCCGCTCGGTGGCGCTGCTTGGCGGCACGGTTGGAAATTTCCCCGAACAGCCGCGGCGCCGGCTGCTGAAGGCGATCGCCGATCTTGCCGGGCCAGATGGACGTGCGATCATCGGCTTTGACAAGGTCAAGGATCCGGCGATCCTCGTCGCCGCCTACGACGAGCCTGAAGGCGTAACGGCACGATTCAACCTCAACCTTCTGACGATCATCAACCGTGAGCTAGGCGCAGATTTCAACCCGGCTGACTTTGAGCATGTTGCACTCTGGAACGAAGACGAGGAGTGGATCGAGATGCGCCTACGCGCCCGTCGCCCCGTTAGCGTTGCGATCGACGGACTGGGTGTCAGCTTCGACTTCGCAGCCGGCGAAGATGTCCTCACTGAGACAAGTGCAAAGTTCACTCGCCAGCGCGTTTCAGATGACCTGACCTCTGCGGGCATGGAGATCTGCGGATGGTTTGAAGACTCCGAGTCACGCTTTGCATTGGCGGTCGCCAAACCAATGCCAGCCCCCGCTCAGTAGCGTCCATTAGATGGAACTCAAAGATCGTTCAACCCTTGTTGCCGGTGGAGCCTCAGGCCTCGGCGCCGCGACTGTCCGCGCCATTCACTCCGAAGGTGCCGTCGTAACGATTGCCGACCGCGACCTTGAGCGCGGCAAAGCGCTCGCTGACGAACTCGGTGAGCGTGCACACTTCGCACATGCCGATGTCACCGACGCGAGCAGTGTCGAAGCCGCTGTCGCACAGGCGACTGCGCTACCTGGAGGTCTGCGAGTAAGCGTCTGTTGCGCGGGAATCGGTTGGGCTGAGAGAACCGCGAGCAAACACGGTGCGCACAGTCAGCAGCCGTTCGAGACGGTCATTGGAGTGAACCTGATCGGCACCTTCAATGTGATGCGCTACGCGGCAGCCGCAATGTTGAGCAACGAGCCGCAAGGACCGAATGCTGAGCGCGGAGTAATCATCAACACGGCATCGATAGCCGCATTTGATGGACAGATTGGCCAGCTTGCTTACGCCGCATCAAAGGGAGGTGTAGTAGGGATGACACTTCCCGCCGCCCGCGACCTCTCGCGCGAAGCGATCCGGGTTTGCACGATCGCACCAGGTCTCTTTGATACGCCGCTGCTCGCGTCGCTGCCGGAACCGGCACGGCAGAGTCTTGGCGCTACCGTTCCCTATCCAGCGCGACTTGGCGACCCAGCTGAGTACGCTCAGCTCGCACTTTCGATCGTTGCCAACGGCTATCTGAACGGCGAAACAATCCGACTTGACGCTGGTTTACGGATGGCACCCAAGTAGTCGGCAACCGCACCCGTGGTTACTGGCGCGGTGTCTTTGCAACCTTCAGATCAAACTTTGCCTTTTCGGTCTTACTATCGACGCTGGTCACCGTAACTGTCACGTCATAGACCTTCGCCGGAGCGGTCCCCAGCGAGCAGGTGAGTGTCGCGCCGACCTCGGCCTTGAGATCGTCAGGGCAGCTGAGCTTCGGCGCGTTAGCGACTGGTATTCCAGCGTTGGCGGCCAGCTGCTGAATACCCTCCGTCTCAACATCCTGCTTGGAGACCGTCTTCTGCGAGCCGATTGATGCCGAGCAGGCACTTAACGCCAGAATCGCGCTGATCATCACGATCATTACCGGAGCGCTTCTGCGAATTTGAGATTTATCAATCATCTTTTAGAGGACATCCGTTGGGCCAGTGCCAGGCGCGGGTGGCGCGGGCGGAGCTGGTGGTGCAGCAGGCGGCGCTGCGGGCGGCTGCGGAGGCGAGACAAACACTGCCGGATGCTGCGCGGCTGCAACTCTTGCGGCCGCCTCCGGGTTAACCTCGCGGTCGAGTGCAAGCTGATCGCGAGTGTTCTCGAAGATGCGGAAGAAAACCGAAATCAACTCAAACACGACGCGATAAATGAGCGTGTAGAAGAACAGAAGTATCGGCCCAAGGATTAGTAGCCAGAGGATTCCAAACGCGGTGTTGCCACCTCCGGATTCTTGAACATTTCCGTTGATGTCGATCGTCGTTGTTGTGTCGCCGCCCGCGAATATTGAGACCGCAATGACGAGGTAGGCAACGACAAGAAATACGAGCGTGATCACATATAGAACCTTGATCACCCGCGTCGTTATGAACGATGTGAACGACAGATCAAACAGCGATGCGAAGAATCTTTTTTGCACTAAAGCCTCCCGGTCTTTTTACTTAATGCTGATTAGACCACAGGACTTGCTGTTCCGCCACAAAAGACTGTCGCAGCCAAATCTACAGCCGCAACAGTCATTCGCTAGAAGCGGTGACGGGACTACTGAGAGGTAGTGTCCTCAGCGGCAGTTGTGTCTTCTGCCGAACTCGTATCTCCAGGAGTGGCCGCAGCTGGGTCGACCGAATCCCATGTGAATGTTCCCTTGTTGGTTGAGCTATCCCATGTCTTGACGACCGCTGTCCCATCAACTGTCTTGCCGTCTACAGTCACAGCACAGGCCTGCTTGGCACCGACCTTGCCTTCTAGATCCCCGTCGCACTTGACCGTTGCATCACCATTGAACTTGGCCGTGACCTGAGTAGCAATCGTCTTCTCAATATCTGATTGCGAGATGCTGCTGCTGCCAGAAGAACAGGCGCCGAGTGCAAAGACCGGCACGACTGCAGCGAGCGCTAGCCATCGAGCAGACAACCTCTTACGTTCGGTTGATTTCATCGTTACTTTGCCCCCAGTTTGTTAAACGACAGTGCGATTTACAAGAACTCAACCAGAGTTGTCGGCGTTGAACCTCTTCTAGCTACGGTCCGTCCGTTCCACCGAGCTGCTTCGAGATCTGTCGAGAGCGATCGGTCGGCTTGAGCAGGTAGACGCGAGCGCAACCGAAGCGCCAGCTGCGTTCAATCAGCGGGCCGATCAGTGACGCAAGGTCGGGTGCGCCTCCGCGCCAGCCTCCGCACTCCTCATAGATGAACCGAGCTCCAGTTGAATTGACGAACCGCTGCGACTCGCGCACAACAATCGGATTGGCTGGCTTGCCGCTGAGATTCGCAAGGTAGGCATTGAACAGCAGCTGGTTCACACGCCGACTGCGCTGTTCGAAATCCGGAGTCCACGAATGAGTGCCGACGAATACATCACGGCCGGCATAGGCGGGTACAAGCAGCCCCGCATAGCCGTTGGCCAGCACTCCACCAGGATGCGGACTGGTTTCGATTAGGCGCAAGGCTTCGCGTTCACCGTCCCGGAACTCATACGGGAAGATGCGCGTGTTTACGTTGTCGCGAGCGATTCCCAGTCTGTGAATTGCCCCCGGAATTGTCAGAACGAGCACGGCCGGCAACACCCACCACCAGCGTGGCTTGGGTACCCATGTCGGTCGCCAAGTCGTCATTCCCTGCACGGCCAGAACCGCAAGCGGAACTGACAGTCCCTGTACGGCGTGGAACGGGAAGGTTCCGAACGGCTGCAGATAAACGATCAACACTGCGAGCGGCCATATCCTGACCGCCGTCTGCTGCCAGTCATTGCCCGCTCGACGCAGGGCTGGCAGGGCAGCAAGCAACAGCGGCGCAATACAGATCAAGATCGCCCACCACGACCAGTCCCAGTCGGGATTCGCCCCCGCAGCATTTGCCTGCCCGGCAAGCTTCCAGGCGGAATCGCTGCGCTGGAGGAGCGCGTAATAGATGGCCGGCACAAGTCCGAGCAGCGCGATCCACAGGAGCGACCAGCGCGGCACAACTCTGTGACGCGCCCAGCGCCACACCTCAACCCCGGCAACAATCAACAGCAGCTCGGCGCCCTGCCAAGGCTGGACCCAGCTGACGAACATTGCCCCGAGCGCGCAGCTGGCCAACAGCCATGGTCGCTGTCCTTCGCGTGACTTCTCCACCCCTATGAGCAGCAGCGGCACAAGGAAAATTGCAACTACTGCGACCTCATAGCCGACCAACTGCTGCCCCGGCCAAATCTCCGAACTGATGAAGTCGAGGTTGTAGCGAAGCCGATATCCGGCACCAAACCAGCCCAACAGCGTGCTTGCTGGAACGATCAGGAACAGCGCTAGTGCCAGTGCGGCCCTAGCAGGCCAAACAGCCGCGGTCAGTCGACGCGTGTACTGGCGCGCGCCAAGGAACGCGACGATTACCGCAATCGGCTTCCAGACAGCTGCAACAGAGAACGCAATTGGTATTCCAAACAGACGGTGGCCGAGACCGGAGAGCAGATACGACGGGTGCAGGAAGTCGCGAGTGTCAGGAGCGAGGTCAAAGCGGTCAGCGATCAGACCATGCGCACCGGCCTGCCTGACCCATGAGAGGTACTGAAGCTGATCAACCGGGAAAAGTCCGTCACCTCCAGTTATCGCGCCGCCACTCCTGATCAGCAGCGGACCAATCACTGCTACTGAGAGCAGCGCGACAAGGCTGAGCATCAGCCAGTCGAACCAATCAAACCCAAAGCGCGCGCGCATTGCGGCGGACTGTACCCCTGCTTCCACACCAATCGGCTTCTACCGGCGCCCGCCAACCTTGCATCGGGAGCGCAAACTGAGTCACTGTGTAATTGTGCGAGCCGAAATCAATGAACTACGAACGTCTCTACAGCTACCGATTCCGCGACATTGACCAGCAACTGCGCGCCGATGTTTGGATTGACATCGCCGAATTCATGCGAGGCAAGCTCGGCAACCCGCGCGCCGTGCTTGATCCCGCCGCTGGCAGAGGCGAATTCATCAATGCGATCGATGCCGAGGAGCGCTGGGCCGTTGACATGGTCGAGTACCCGGAGGGGACTCACGATCAGGGAGTGAACGTCGTCGTATCCGACATCTTTGATGCCAACCTGCCAAATGACCACTTCGATGGGATCTTCATCTCGAACTTCCTTGAGCACCTAACCACCCAGGAGTCGGTCAGTGTCTTCCTCGAGAAGATGCACGCGGTTTCAAAGCCGGGCGGCCGGATAGCGATTATGGGGCCCAACTTCCGATACTGCGCGAAGCAGTACTTCAACTGCGCAGATCACACGTTGATCTTTGACCACGGCGCGATCGCCGAACACCTCTACGCCGCGGGCTTTGAGGTCGAGGAGGTAATCCCCCGCTTCCTCCCATACTCCTTCCGCCAGAGACTGCCAGCATCGCGCGAGGCAACGCGCGCTTACTTGCGCTTCCCGCCTGCATGGAGACTGCTTGGCAAACAGTTCCTGCTGGTTGGTCGCGCGTGACCGCAGCCGCACTCGAAGCATTCGCAGCAAGACGTTTCAGGCCGCTAGCGGCGCTCGTTGGCGCTGGCAGCGCGCTACTGACCTTCGTGGTGAGCAGCAAATCAGGCTTTTACCACGATGACCTGACCAACCTCGGCGAGGCTCGCGACCGAGGCCTGACGCTAAAGGCGATAATTCACCCAGTCACAGAGGCGCACCTGATGCCGGTGCACCGGCTCCTCAACTGGCTGATTCTCGCGCTCGGCGCCCACTGGTGGATGGCGGCGCTTTTCTGCTCTGTGATGATCGGTATCGCAGTCGTGCTGATTGCCCTAGTTGTCAGAGAAATCAGTGCTACCGCGAGTGTCGCACTTGTTGTCGCCGCGATCATCGGAACCTCAATGGTCTACCTACGCGTTTCGCTCTGGTGGACGGAGGCGATCGGCGAGTTCCCCGCAACTGCTCTAACGATGATCATGATTCTCGCTGCCCTTCGCTGGGACCGAACCCGCTCAAGAAAGGCGCTCGCCTTCAGCGGTCTAGCGCTGCTGCTTGCACTGTTCTGTTTCGACAAGTACTTCACAATGATCGCCCCCGTAGCCGCAGTAATGGCGCTCGGACTCTCCGACCAACGCGAAATCGAATGGCAGCAGTTCAAGACGCGAATCCGCTCGCTTGCGCCGTTGCTTGCAGTCTGGGTTGGGACCGTCGCGATCTTCCTTATCGCATCGGTAATCGCCATCCGGGCGGTTGGATTCCCACTAGCCAGCACCGCAACGCAGGCCAGCTTCCGCGCCTATGCAAACTTCATGCTCAAGTGGTGGGAGCACAGCGTTCCAGCCTCGCTGATAAATGTGACTCCGACTCTCGGCCGGGGAGATCTGCCGGGCCTCGTCGTTCTAATTGGACTTGCGACCTGCACGATCCGCGGCTCGCGGGCTTGGATGCTGTGGGCAGCCGCCATAGCGGTGATCGTAGGCAATTCGCTGGTACTTGCAGTTGGCCGGCTTTCGACTGCCGCGCTCGCGATCGTTTACGACCCTCGCTATCAGGACCTCACGTTGCTGACGCTTGCGCTTCTAGTGCCTGCCGCTTGGCGAGCCTCTGGCAGGCCCTTCCCGCGCAGTGGCAAGTGGCTCTGGCTGACACTCTCGGCGATCTGCGCGCTAGCAGCTATCTGGCTTTACAACGGGCAGCAAGCAACCCGTGAACAGGTTGGGATAGTAACCGGAGCCGCAGATTACGCCGAGCGACTCAACTCAACGCTAACTGAACTTCGTAAGAGCCATAAAGACTTAACCCTGCTTGATGAGCGGGCTTCAAACACGATTGTTGGGCGCTTCGTTGAAGACCCCTACGATCGCCTCTCAAATGTCGCTGACCTGCTCGCACCCGATGTCCATCTGACAGCCAATCAACTAACCGGAACGCCGGTAGGAGTTGCCCTGAATGGTGCCGCATCGGTGGTTTCAACGACGGCTCCCCTTGCCTTCCTGCCGCCGCTCGCCCAGTGCGGCTACTCATCACCCAAGTCAATGTGGCTGAGTACGACGGCGAGTCCGTTCACAGCAGCCTTATTCGTGCCTAAGCCTTTACAGAGCCCATTTGGGCGGATCCTATTAACGGTCCGGCTGCGAGCAACGAACGGTCGCGGCACGATTGCCGTTACATCCTACGGGGCCAAATTCCCATCTCTAAAGGCGCCACTCGGCGATCACCGCGATGGCCTGCGGCTGCTGATCCCAGCAAGGTCCTCGGCGATTTTGATCCAGCTTTGGGGTGGAGCAGCGGGCTGCATATCCGGCGTGGAGGCTGCACGACTCGGATAGTGTCAATAAATGATGCGTCCGCTCCGCAATTTCCAACAGCTTGCGGTCGCACCCCGAGTAACAGCGTGCTGCGCATTGATTATTTGTTTGATTGTGCTGCTCACCGCGTCAACCGATGCGGACGCCAGCACTGCTCGCCGACCGCTACTGCCAGTGCCATCTAGTACCGATGTTGATCGAGGTGTCTTCGCTAATCCGGGCAAGTCAGTTCCAGCTAGCCGCTGGGATGGGCACCGGCGGCGCCTCGCTAACGCCGCACGGATGATCCCCAGCGGCGCCTACGGAAAGCTGTTCGATGCTGGCGGAGGCACGATGGTTCGCATCAGCATGTCGAGCAGCTACTCAACTGGCCCAGACGATGACGCGGCGCTCCAAACTTGGGCTGACCTGGCCGGATCAATGCTTCACGGCAGCGAGCTTTCACGACTGAAGGTTTACATGGCGCCAAGTGATGAGGTTCAGAGCTCGCGATTCTGTGGGCGCGATGCACTCGGCTGCTACTTCCCTTCAAGCGAGGAAATGATCGTCTCGGACCACGGCGAATCCGGCGGGCCAAGTCCACAGGCAATCTTTGCCCATGAGTACGGTCATCACATTGCTCGTAATCGCAGCAATTACCCATGGTCGGCAAGTGACTGGGGACCGAAGCGCTGGGCGACGCGCTTACACATCTGCCAAGGGGTTCGAGCGGGCCGATTCTTCCCGAATGACGAAGGTTCGAACTACGACCTAAATCCATCTGAGGGTTGGTCTGAGGCTTATCGCGTGGCCAACGGTTACGAAACCAGCAGTTGGGACATTGTCGCCAACATCTTCCGCCCAAATAAGCAATCGACGGCCGCGATCCGCGCAGATGTCAGTTCGCCGTTTCGGCGGGCTACGGTCGCTTGGCGAACAGTTAGCTTCACCCCGAGGCTGCGGCAGCGCGAGCTTGGCTTCAGTTTTCCGCTTGATGGGCGGGTTACGGTTCACGCGAAGGGACGCGGCATTGATCCCGACCTGAGCCTGCTCGGCATTACAAGGGTTCGCCGCGTAATCGCACGCTCGAGTCGTTACGGAATACGCGACGCACTCAGCAATGATGCCTGTGGCTATGACTCAATCAGGGTCCGCGTCCGAAGTAAGACGGCCCGCAGCGGAAGTGTCACGCTAAGCGTTAGCCGACCGGTTGGCTGACCCTGTTACCACCCACCCCACAAGATGCCGGTTAGGCTGAAGTCAACTTGGTATTTCTACTCTGCCTGATCATATTTCTTACGTTCTTCGCGCTGATCGGGCTGGCAATTAGCGCGGCAATGGCTATTGGGGCGATCGCGATCGTCCTACTGATAATCACCTTCATCTTTGCGCTCGTCTTCCGCCGCCAGCCCTAGGCCGAAGGTCAAGCGCTAGCGCGGAGCAACCCACACCAGCATCAGAGGGACGCGGGAAGTCGCTTTAACCGCCAATAACTCGGCTACGCTCGACCTATGATCGAGACACCAGCCTGATCGCTACGAAGGGATGACCATGAAACTCGAAGGAATGCACCACATCACGATGATCACCGGTGACGCCCGGAGGAATGTCGACTTCTACGCAGATGTACTCGGCCTCAGGTTGGTAAAAAAGACAGTCAATTTCGACGCTCCTCAGGCCTACCACCTCTACTTCGGCGATGAGCAGGGATCACCCGGATCAATCCTGACCTGGTTCGAGTTCCCCGGAGCGCCTCCTGGCAATCCGGGAGCAGGGATGGTCCACACGATCCAGCTAGGGGTTCGATCGGCAGAGTCACTTGAGTTCTGGGAGCAGCGTCTTGCCAACAACGGCTACCCAACCGAATCGCTAGATGGAGTGCTTCGATTCCAAGACTTTGAGGGCCTTCAATACGAACTTGTTATCGCTGACCCGAGTAATCCAGTTCTGCAAGCCCGCCATCCTGAGATTCCAGCGGAACATGCGCTGACTGGAGTCCAAGGCGTGAGAGCGTTCGCATCCGAAGAACTCAACTCAGACCGCGACCTGCTGGTCGATGGGCTTGGTTTCACAGAGGTTGAAATTGGCGAATACTTGGTTGAGGGCGACGACACAAGCTTCCGTTTTGGCTATGACCAGCACCCTGGCTATGGGGGTCGTGAGGGAACCGGGACCGTGCACCACATCGCCTGGCATTCCCGTGACGAGGACCACGAGGCATGGCGTGAGCGGGCGGGCGAGGCCGGTCAAAGCGTGACCCCGGTAATCGACCGCGACTACTTCAATGCAATCTACTTTCGCCAACCACAGGGGATTCTCTTCGAGATCGCGACTACCTCGCCAGGCTTCGCAGTTGATGAGGACCCGGCGCACCTCGGCGAGCAGCTGAGGCTGCCAACGCAACACGAACCAATGCGTGCTCAGCTTGAAAGCCTGCTGGACCCGCTGGTGAACCCGCGGGCAGCAGCTCCACTCGATTGATGACATCGAGCTTCCGGCATCAAGAGACGGAGCGGACGATCGCCTTTGGTCGCGGCGCGATTGACAGTTCGCTCGACCTGCTGGGAGACGGATTCACGCTGCTGACAACCGAACAGGCGTCGCAAGCCGCCCCGGCCGTCACAGCACTGGCAAACGAAGTGATCACCGTCCCGCCGGGCTTGGTAGAGGAGATTGCCGAAGTGCTGAGGCCACTACCGGTGGACCGCGGACTTGTTGCCCTTGGCGGCGGACGAGTTATAGATGTAGCTAAGGCGCTTGCTGCTGCCGATGGTCTTACTGGTCTGGTCGCGATCCCAACCACGCTTTCAGGGGCGGAAATGACCGGGAGGCATCGCCAGATTTCTGGCATTCCGGCAAATACGCCTTACGTCCGACCGACGGTGGTGATCAACGATCCCTCCCTGAGCGCATCACAGGCAGTTACGGACCTAGCCGCGAGTAGCGCCAACGCCCTTGGCCACGCGATCACCGCTGTCTTAAGCGATCGCTCAACTCCCTTCGCGCGTGCTGTTGGCTCTGAGGCATTGCGAAGCATTTGCAGTGGGTGGTCGGGAAGCGAACCAGACCGGGATTCGCTTGCCCTCGGCGCGCTGCTTGCTGGCTGGGCAGTTGACAAGAGCGGCCTCGGTCTCCATCACGCAATGGCACAAACCGCGGTTCGCGCAGCTTCAATAGGTCATGCCGAGGCAAACGCGGCACTGCTTCCAGCCACGATCAGCGCCATCCGGCGACGTCGTCCGAAGGAACTTTCCGACATTGATCAGTTACTCGGCGAGCAACTCGAAGTGCTGGCAGAGGGACTCGCCGTCCAAGCCGGCGGCGCTGGCCTTGGCGCCATCGGAACGGACGTAGCACTGCGTGACCAGGCTGTTGAAACAGTTCTCTCTCGGACTGAGATCGGGTTTATCGCCCCCGCTCCAGATCGTGCTGAGCTCGCTGAGATATACATCTCAGCTGCAGGTTGATTCTCCCATTAAGCATCCATGCGATTCAAGCTGTGCGCGGATGACCGGATGACCTGCATGGCGCAGATAGCTAGCTGGGCAAACGAGCGAGCCTCTGCGCCCAACCGGCCTCGCTAACCAAGCTCAAGGCTGGTGACCCCAAATATGCGATCAAGTGGCAGACGAGGATCTTCACCCCGATAGACCCGCGCGGTCTCGAACCCGGGAGCGAATCCGAGCGACTTGACCAAGTCGACTCCCGCACTATTTGGCAGCGGGACATCAATCCCGACCTCTCGGGTGGAGCCCTCGCCCAGCCCGATCAGAAGTTCTCTTGCAATCTCTTGACTGTCCGCGAACAGCGGCCCGACACGGTCAATGCCGTCTGACGGGCGGATAACTCCAAATCCAACTATTGCTCCAGCCGCGTTGATAGCAACAAGTGAGCGTCGATCTACAGGCGCGATCCACTGCCTGAGAAAATCAGATCTTCTCCCAAAGAAGTTTGACGCGTCGTAATCGGCAACCGCACTCAGCTCAACCTCAGTCGCTTTGACCAACTCACAGCTGGCAGGCTCACTCTCAGGCGGCAACCCGACATACCTAATGTTTCTGTAGGCGGCAACAAAGCCGTAACGCTCGTAGTTGGCAAGTTGCTCGAGAACCGCATCGCCGCCAAGCACCAAGC
>Ga0194063_10000667_pt1 | contig 24299 bp, 30 predicted proteins | sample SepL3720m_MetaG_FD_155459 | JGI IMG/M metagenome (GOLD analysis project Ga0194063, IMG submission 155459) | Anoxic zone freshwater microbial communities from boreal shield lake in IISD Experimental Lakes Area, Ontario, Canada - Sep2016-L373-20m | ecosystem: Environmental > Aquatic > Freshwater...
AAAGGTACTAAAGACAGGAGCGAAGGTGGTTGAGAAGAAACTCAAATCAAACCTGGTTTCAGCAGTGGGCAAAAACACGAAACAAAAGTCTGGGTCAACTGGCCAGTTAGCAGGCGCGCTTGGTATTTCACCTGCAATGCAGGATAAAAACGGGAACTACAACGTCAAGGTAGGATTTAGTGAAAATAGGAGCGACGGTAAAAGCAATGCCCTGCTTGCAAATGTACTGGAATACGGAAAAAGCGGCCAGCCTCCAAGACCATTTCTAAAGCCGGCAAAGTCAGCAAGCAGGAATGATTGTATTGAGGCGATGAAAGCAAGCTTGGATAAGGAGTTTGAGGAAGTATGAGCATTTTATCTGAAATAATTATGGCACTTGAGGAGAGTAATATTCCAATTGAAACTGGAGTGTTTAGCGGGACTTCGCCAAGTGAATACCTTGTAATCACGCCGATGGTGGATTCATATCTGGTATTTGCAGATAACCTACCACAAGCAGAAACAAGCGAAGCAAGGCTCTCGCTCTTTAGTAAGGGCAATTACCTGGCAAGAAAAAATGAAATAACAAATCTGCTGATTGAAGCAGGATTTACGATCACTGACAGGCGCTACATCGGACATGAGGATGAGACCAAATTTCATCACTATGTCATTGATGTGGCGTATGAGTTTAACACATAGGGAGGAATATTTATTATGGCAACAATCGGATTAGATAGACTATATTATTCAAAAATCACAGAAGCAACGGGCGGCATTGAAACTTATGGAACGCCAGTATCACTTGCAAAGGCAATGAAAGTTGACTTATCAGTGGAACTGGCCGAAGCAGTTTTGTATGCTGATGATGGCGCAGCTGAGGTGGTCAAGGAATTTAAGAGCGGGAAACTCTCACTCGGCGTGGACGACATCGGCACCACAGCGGCACAGGATTTAACTGGTGCTACGCTGGATGCAAACGGGGTACTTGTTTCCACAAGTGATGACGGTGGAACACCTGTGGCCATTGGCTTTAGGGCAAAGAAAGCAAACGGCAATTACCGCTACTTCTGGCTGTATCGGGTGAAGTTTGGACTTCCCGCTACAAACCTTGAAACCAAGGGCGACAGCATCAAGTTTTCTACGCCAACTATTGAGGGTACCGTCATGCGCAGAAACAAAGTGGACGATGCAGGAAAGCACCCTTGGAAGGCAGAGGTCAGCGAGGACGGTGCATCCGTTGAGGAAGCAACTATCACCGGCTGGTTTACTGGCGTGTACGAGCCTGAATATGCAAGTGCTTAATGAGGAGGGATTTATTTCATGGAAACTGACAGAGGCGTAACAATCAAAATTGGCACTCAGGAGTATGATCTGATTCTAACCACAAAAGCGACGAAGGAAATCGCCAAGCGCTATGGTGGTTTGGAGAATTTGGGCGAGAAAATCATGAAGTCAGAAAACTTCGAATTAGCACTGGATGAGGTTGTGTGGCTGATTACCTTAATGGCGAATCAGAGCGTGCTGATTCATAATTTGCAAAACCCGAGTGAAAAACGGGAACTGCTTACAGAGGAAGCAGTGGAGCTGTTTACTTCACCACTTGAACTATCTGCGCACAAGGAAGCAATTATGGAAGCGATGCTTAAGGGCACCAAGCGTAACATTGATTCGGAGGAGTCGGAAGTAAAAAACGTGCCAGTCGGGTAAGTGACGAAGAGTTGTTTGCTCGACTGATTTATTATGGCGTGACACAACTAAGACGGGTAGAGCACGAGGTCTGGCTCATGCCGCTTGGTGAATTACTGGACCACTGGGAGATTCACAAGCAGTATATAGGGGAGGCGAAGCCAAGGGTTGAGGTTTTTATTGATGACGTGATTCCAGAATATTTGATTTGACTTATTTTTGAAAACTGTTAGAATTGGGGTAAGAATTTGTCAAAATGGAATTATCGACGGGAGTGAGTTATTATGATTTGTAATAAATGTGGAAAAGAATTTAAAGAAGAGCATGTTTATTGTGGCCGTTGTGGAACAATACTACCTAAATCACAGCCTAAAAAGGGAGTATATTTATACGATAATTTACGATACTTACATCCAATGTTATCTGATATGTTAATAAAAGTTAGGCAGCTAACTGCCTTATTAAGTTCGTGGAGTGGTTTTAGTTATATAGAAATGGGTGAGCTTATCGAGGAGGATAACTTCAAAGTTATGCCGAATTCTTACGATGAGTTATCAAAGAAATTAACTGTAACAACGCAGCGAATTTCATTTATAAGGCTTGTTAAAGCATATTATGTTGTTGATTTGTGTATTTTGTCAGCAGCAAAAATAATTGGAGATGAGAATTATATTAATCACCTATACAAAAAAAATAGAAATGGGTTTTTTCTGTTTAATAAAGCGCAAATTTTAGAAGCAGATCTTTTTGATATTGTCGAAAGCAGAATGGAATGTACCAGAATTATCTCAGTAATTTTAACAGGCGGAAGATATGGCGAAACAAAACTTAGATATTATGATGCAATTTTGAAGGCTTTATACAATAATTTGTTTATTTTTGATCATTTATATTTTATGAGCAAATATTCAAATATGACAGATTTTATTATCGATGTTTGCAACGACTATAATTCAAGAGGAGGAACAAATATAAAGGTTGATCCTAACTCATATTTCATAGAAGATTTAAATTCGCTAAATAAGATTAGATTAGACCCAATCTTGTTTTTGAAAATTGCGGGTAACATACCAGCAAGCATATATCATTTTATTAATATTTGGGGAACACGCTTAGAATAATTTGAATAAAAATAAAGGGAACGGCAAAGTAAGAATAAACCGTTGATGGAGGGGTGCACTTTGGGAAAGATATTTATTTGTCCTAAACCAGATAAATGGAATGAAATATTTGAAAACCTTTGTAGAGCTTATGAAATTCAAACTGGAGAAAGATTACCGTTTCACTCTTCTGAAATGAGTGGAACTGGAGGACCTCCTGTTCCATTGATTCTTGGGGGCTGGGTATTCACATCAAATCTAGACAAAAAGATAAGATGGGAACAAACAATAAAATGGGCTAAAGAGCGTGGGTTAGACCATCTATTAGATATTGAAGAAAGTGATATGCATTATTCTTAAATGAATAAAGTATAATTAGTCAAGCAGTCTTAATGTGAAGTTTTATTATTTGTTTACAAAAAATCTGATCGTAAATTATGAACAATCCAAACGGGTTGTTCTTTTTTGTTAACCCAAAAACACGAAAGGAGTGAATGCAAATGTCTGATTTTGGTCTAAAAATTGGAATTGACGGCGAGAAAGAATTTAAAAACGCGCTGCGTGACATAAACCAGAGTTTCAAGGTTCTTGGGAGTGAAATGAATCTCGTAGCCTCTGAGTTTGATAAGAACGACCGAAGTATACAGGCCTTAACTGCTCGCAACAAGGTATTAAATAAAGAAATCGAAATGCAAAAGGAAAAGGTCGAAACCTTAGAAAAGGCCTTAAATAATGCATCCACTTCTTTTGGTGAAAACGATAAGCGTACCCAAGCCTGGCAGATGCAACTTAACAATGCAAAAGCTGCCTTAAATGGCATGGAAAAAGAACTCAAGCAAAATGATAGCGCACTTAGTGGTGTTGCGGACGAGTTTAACGATGCCGAGAAACAAACCGAGCAATTCAATTCTGCACTTAAGCGAAGCGAAAATACTGCAGAAAACGCGCATAGCAATTTCTCAAAGCTTGGAACGTCACTTGGTAAAATCGGCGCCGGTCTTGGTGTCGGTGTTGCGGCAATTGGTGTTGCCGCTATTGGTGCAATCGCTGGTCTTGGCAAGATGTCACTTGCAGCAATAGAAAATGCTGACGAAATCCAAAAAACAGCTGATGTTTATGGTATGTCGGCAGAGAAGATCCAGGAGCTAACCTATGTCGGCACAAAACTTGACGTCGAACTTGAGACGATTACCAAAGCCCAGAGCAAACTGACCAAGAGCATGTACGCGGCAAAGGACCCGACAAAAGCTGGTGCTGATGCATTTAAAGAACTTGGGATTAAAGTAACTGACGGAAGCGGCAAACTACGTGATTCGAAGGTTGTCATGGCCGAAGCATTTACTGCTTTGGGTAAGATGGGCAATGAGACTGAAAGAAACGCTCTAGCAATGAAGCTGTTTGGTAAATCGGCAATGGAACTAAACCCGCTCATCAAAGCAGGTGGCGCTGAGATTTCAAAACTGACGGCCGAGGCTAGAAAGTCAGGAGCGGTGATTTCAAACGAAGCAGTAGAAGCGCTTGATAAGTTCGGAGACAGTTTTGAAGGACTTAAACTAAGTGTTAAGGGTATTGGATCAGAACTTACCGTTGGTCTCTTGCCGGTACTTAACGGGATTCTTTCTTTTGCAAAAAGTATTCTGCCCGAGATTTCAGGAGCAATCAAGTCGGGCGACTTCACGAAACTTGGAAATGTTCTGGCAGCCGGCATATCAAAAGGGTTATCTCAGGCTATGTCTTTATTGAATAAACTTATTCCAGTTATTATGAATATCGTAGGCGCGATCGGCAATGTGATTTTGAAGAATCTGCCGATGATGATTGACTCGGCTGTAAGTATTGTAATGACACTAATCAAAGGAATCATTAAGGCACTACCACAATTGACAAAAGGCGCGCTTCGACTTGTTCTGACTCTACTCGATGGTATTTTGGCAAATCTTCCTGCACTTATTAAGGGCGCCATTCAAATGGTAGTCACCTTAGCTAACGGAATCGGTGATGCACTTCCAACGCTAGTTCCAAAAATCGTAGATGCACTGATTCTGATTGTCGAAACCATCATTAATAATATGGATATGATCCTTGGCGCAGCACTGAAAATTATCATGGGACTTGCAAAGGGACTCGTGAAATCACTGCCGAGGCTTATTAATGCCTTGCCTAAAATTATTGAGGGAATCATTAACTTTATCGTTAATCACCTGCCTGAGATTATTGAGATGGGTATTAAGCTGGTAATTGAGTTGGCGGTCGGACTTGTTAAGGCAATACCTCAGTTGGTTTCAAAGCTGCCACAGATAATTGGTGCAATTGTATCAGGACTTGGAAAAGCAATTCTTGCTGTAACGAAAATAGGCTCGGATATTGTTTCAGGTATATGGAAAGGAATTCAGGATATGGCGCAATGGATAACAGATAAGATTACTAGTTTCTTTAGTGGGATTATCGACGGAGTCAAGGGTTTGCTTGGAATCAAGTCACCGTCAACCGTATTTGCTGATATCGGATCTAACATGGGCGAGGGTTTGGGCGTCGGGTTTGTGAAGTCAATGGATACAGTCAAGCAGAACATGAAGAAGGCGATTCCAACAAATTTCGACATACTGACGAGTTTAAATGGATTAATGCCTGCAAACAGCTTTGCTGGTGCTTACGCTGCCTCGTCAACCTATAACCTGTACCAGACAAATAATAATGTAATATCTGATAAGGTTTCGGCCAATGCTTTCTCGAGCAGTTTAACAACTGGGACAATGCGTTTTTTGAAGGGGGCGTTCTAGTATGTTTGGCATTACATTTCGAGATATCCACTCCAGTGAACTTGGAGCGTTTTGGCAGACAACCTCAAAGCCCATTCTGCCACAACCAAAACTCTATATTGAAAGTGCTCCCTCAATAGATGGGAGCTTCGATTTATCTGCCTTTAACGCGGACGGTCGAGTTCATTATGAAGACAGACTTCATGAAGGTATCTTAAGTGTAGTCGGTCTTGATACGACAGACAAGAATTCAAAGCTATCTAAAATTGCAGCATGGCTCCAGGGAGATTATTCGTATCTTGTGTATGACGAAATGCCCTACACTGCCTGGTTTGCAAGAGTAGAAAACATCGGACTTGTCTTAGGAGAACTGCTAAGAGTAGGCAGGGCCACTGTGTTCTTTCGAACTAAGCCGTTTTCAACAAGAAAAGAGGTGCTTCTTAGTGATGCACTTCTGTTATCAAGCGAAAATTACATCGGTGGAGCATATATCTTGGGTCAAGCAAGTTACTTGGGGGATTTCGTGTACAACCACACACTCGATGACGGGCACTTCTACTCGAAGCCATTATTTTTACTAAAGCCTAACTGGAGCGTCGACGATTACACGATTACTTTATCAGCAAGTGGTCAGGAACCAAAGGTGTTTACACTGGATATTCCATCACCGCAGGCGTGGGTAATGGTTGATTTCAATCTACTCAGTATTACATCTGAAACGGGTGATAATTTGTTAGGAAACTCAAACGCTGCATTCTTTGAAATTCCACCAGGAAACTTTGAAATTAGCGTTTCAAGCTCGAACAGTTCCGATATCGAGATGTATCTGAATTTTCAATACATATACGAGGTACCGCTATGATAAAGATAATTGATTCTCAAAACCAAATATTCATTCCGTCTGCTTCAAACATCAAGATCACAGCAGAAATCAATGCCGAGTACCGGCTATCGTTCAATGTTTTAAAGACAGACGGCGCGTGGGACTTTTTATGTAAAGGGCGTTTGCTTAAATGCGACAATCAACTTTACCGGGTGTATTCAACTACAGAAGAAAATTCTGGGCTCATTACAAAGAGCGTGGAGTGTGTGCACGTCATAACGGATGCTACATTAACACACCTAGTCAAGTTCCCTGTTCTTAGTATGGGTTATACATACTTGGAAGATATAAGCCCACACGACTTAATGGTTAAGGCATTTAATGGCACACCATTTCGTGTCATGGACTTAAACGAAGCGGACTGGGTTACAACTACCACAGACTTTTATCCGATAAGTAAAACCAACCCACTTGCAGTGGTTCAAAAATTGATTGAGCAGCTCGGTGGGGGTGAGCTTCTGTTAAACGGCTATGACATCGCCCTGGTTAAATCTCTTGGGCGAGAAACAGGGTTGGTCTTTGATATGCGAACAAATCTGAAATCAATTTCAAAACAGACTGATATCGACTCTGTGATCACAGTACTCTACGGTTACGGCAAGGACTCACTTATGATCGAAGATGAATTTGTGTTGAGTCCAAATGTGAATGACTACGAGCTTCCCAGAGAATCGTCAATGGAGTTTGATTGGATTACGAACGTATCAAGGCTTGAGGCGGCAATGAACTATATGTTTTCGCCAGACAACCCGAACAGGATTGACGTGCCAAAGGTATCATACAAGATCAGTTTTATTGATCTGACCAAGGCAGGGTATCCAAACTATAAGATTGGTCTTGGCGATACAATCAATCTTTCAGACTCTGTGCTTGGAATTAACGAGGCGCAGCGTATTAAGAAGTACGAATATTATCCATTCTCGCCAGAAAATTCGAGTGTGGAACTTGGCAGTCCTCGACGGACAATGTTGGATTATATTAAGAAATCAACGATGGGAGGAAGTTTAAATGGCATATGACAATAATTTCAGTGGCGCCACCAAACTAAAAGACTGGTGGCAAAAGGTAAAGGCGAACTTTGACTTTTTAAAGACTAAAGCTGACAACTGCGATACCTTTCAAGAATTTAATAACAAATATCTTTTGCCAGACAAAGAATTTGTAAGAGTAGCAAGCAGTACAAGTGTTCCATTACTAACACCTTCCAACGGTGTACTACCAACAATAGACGGAGTTCTGGTTGTAGGTTATGACAGAGTACTTGTTAAGGATCAGATAGACCAAAGACAAAATGGTATCTATATTGTAAATCCGGCTTCGTCAGGTGTGTGGCAAAGAGCTACTGACTCAAGTCTAAGTGCTTATATTAAGCTTGGAATGAGAGTGTTTGTAAAAGAGGGTACGACAAATGCACAGCGGTTTTTTGTGCTATCAAGTGCCTCTGATAATCCAATCTATTTAGGTAGTTCTACTCTGGTATTTATTCCAGAAGCAGTGAAAGCAAGATCCATTAAAAGTGGATCACATACCTTTTCAACTGTAAACCATGGAACAGCGTATAGTTACGCTGTAGCCTTTGGCCTGGGTAACACATTTTTGACAACACCGTCAACAGTCTGTAATGTGCAGACGTTGGCGCCAGAGAACTTTGTGGTTTCGGTGGAAAGCGTATCCGCAAGCGGATTTACCATGAGAATCAAAAACATTCATGCTTCCAATGACTACACGAATGTGGTTGTGTTCTGGATTGCGGCTGGGGATATTTAAGGAGAGTGAGTAATTATGCGAGTAATAAATATAACCGTCGGAGACGAGGGTGCTTTTGTGAGCCCTAAAATCGTGGGCCGAGTTGGAGAGAATAAAACCACTCGACTTGAGTTTAGTCTGCCGCCATCATTCATGGGCTATCAATACTACATTACTTTCAAACCTGAAGGACTTGACTCCATTCACACAGATACCTTAGAGGAAGAAGACGGCATTGTTTCATATGAACTGGAGCATTTCCTGCTAGTAAAGGGTGTATTGCAGATTGAACTGTCTGCATTTGAAGATGACAAAGTGCTAAAGAGTGCAATTATCTGCCTTGAAGTGCCAGAGGGTCTTGATGTCGGGGGCGAGTTTCCGAGTGATCCATACACACCGGCATGGTATGTGAAGGTTTTAGATGAGGCGAATAGGGCAAAAGATGAGGCAGACAGAGCTGAAAACAGCGCAATACTAGCGGAGACAGCAAAGAATGAAACCGAAACAGCAAAGTCAGCAGCACAAACAGCACTTCAAAGGCTAGAAGAGGGAATTGCAAATGGCGACTTCAAAGGCGACCCGGGCGAAAAGGGTGTTCCAGGTCAAGACGGAGTCGACGGCAAAGACGGATTAAACGGGCAAGATGGAATAAACGGCACTAATGGAGCAGATGGTTTAAACGGACAAGATGGGTTAAATGGTACAGACGGCGTTGATGGAAAGTCCGCCTATGAAGTAGCTGTTACAAATGGTTTTGTTGGGACTCAAGTGCAATGGCTGGCGAGTCTTCATGGAGCTGACGGCATAAACGCCACCACAACTGCAGTAGCTACTGAAACAACAAATGGGTTAATGTCATCAACTGATAAGGTATATCTTGACGGGTTGCCAGTAAGTATGAGTGCAAAAGCTGATAAAGATAATTTAATTACTGCATTTACCTTTTCGCCTTCGCAAGCAACCCTGCCAAATCTGCCATCAAGCGACGGGTCGGTTTTTATTACTTGTACAGCACATGGTTTGTCAGTAAACGATATTATCTCATTCACTGGAGCAACACCGCTGTTTGGTGGTGTCGCCATTCCAGTGGGTAAAAAGTATCGTGTTATTGCGGTGACTGGTCCTAATACTTTCGTACCGTTTGGTTCCAATATTACTGCAAAAGCTGCAGGCGGCTGGAATGTGGTGAAACATTCATCTGTCCCTGCTATTATCTTTAGCAATCTTGGAGTGGACAGTTCATGTAATGAGGTGACAGTAGAGTTTAAGGCAACAACAGTCTATCGAGACAGTGGAAGTGTGGCACAGTTTTATTTTACGCTAAATGGGATCACATCCGCTTCTTACTGTCCATTCAAGAGTTCGGCGATAGGCGTTGCAGGAGCGCTTGTGTCTAAGTTTGTAATTTCAGACTGTACTTCAGGAGAGAACCAGGGTGAAGAAATCCACCTATGTTCAATGACGCTTAAGCGGATAAGCACAAGTGTATGGAGTGTACTTATCAACTCAGGCTACAGAAACAGTTATTTTGCCACAGCCTATGGCTATGTTTCTGATTCATCGTTTTCCACACTTAGTAGTTTGGAGTTACTATTTAATGTTGGCGCGTGTGTTGATGGAACTTTTATAATCAGGAGGGGATAGTATGCAGGAAAAGTTAATAGTTGACTGTCTTACAAATGAAACGCAGATAGTTATGGCAGCCGAGGAAATATCGGAAGTAAATTTAGCGTATTTTATTGACATTAAAACTGCTCAAATAAAGCAGTTGCTATCAGAAAGCAACGAAACACAGTTAGTAGATGCACCTATTACTTATGAGAAAAAGTTAGAGTGGCGAGAGTATAGAAAAGTACTAAGAGAACTTTTGACCGACCCCACCTTTCCAAATGTGGTGATACCAGATAAGCCAGATTAAATATTATTAGAAACGATAGAGAACCTCTTTAAAAAACTAGGGGGTTTTTTGTTATATGCGAAAGAGAGGAGAAGTGGGAGATATGGAGATTGATCACAAATGTATTCAGGAAGAGCGTATCAGAGCCTTGGAAACTGGAACCGCTGAAACGCGCGTGTATGTGAAGCTGATCCGCGAGGACTTGGCAGAAATCAAAGATTCACTTAAGGAAATCAGAGGCTCGCCAGAGCAGCAGGAGCAAAGCCAGAAACGCTGGCAGGGAGTTGTAATGGAGTTACTAAAACTGCTAGGCGTATGCCTGGCAATATTAGCATCAATATTTGGTGCAATAAAATTATTTGGAGGATGAGGGTTATGAAGAAAGGTATTTACATTAGTCCGTCGACACAGGAGCACAACGTTGGCGCAGGAAGTTACGGCACAGAAGAAAAAAGAATGAACGAGATTGCTGATGTGGTTGAAATCACACTCAAAAAGCATGGACAACTTACTTTTAGGAACAAGCCGAGTTTTACACTGACCGAGGTGGTTCATGACTCAAATGTAAAGAATCCAAAAGTTCATGTGGCGATTCACTCAAATGCAGGTGGTGGTGGCAAGGCGCGTGGTTGTGAAGTATACTGTCACAAGTTTGGGACAGCCGGTGAGAGATTGGCTAAAGAAATCTATGCAAATGTAAGTGCAATCACGCCAACCACCGACCGTGGTGTGAAGGAAGGTCAGAATTACTTCGGTAAAGGCAAACCGCTGTATGAGACGGCAAAGACAACGGCAGTTGCTGCGTTAATCGAGATTGCCTTCCATGATTCGCCTGAGGATGCAAAATGGATCCAAACGCACATCAGACCAATCGGCGAGGCAATCGCAAAAGGTATCTTGGAATACCTGAACGTGAAATAGGGAGGAATCGAACATGGGACAATCAAGATTTAGAAGTAAGGTGGCATGGGTTGCGGTATCTGCGCTCGTGCTTTTTTTACTCAAGAACTACGGACTACTTGGAGGCGTTGGCTTGACTGAGGGAGCATATGATACTTTCGTTAATCTGCTCTTTGGCGTCTTGACTACATTTGGAATCTTTAACGATCCGACTAACAAGACCGGGTTTTAGATTAACTATTAGTATAACAGCGCCCTCTGCAAATCAAATTTTGCAGAGGGTGTTTTGATTTGGGGGCAGTATTTATGAAAGAGGAAATTAAACAAAAAATTATAGATTTAAGGCATGAGTGCAGGAGTTACTCGCAGATTGCCACATCGCTGCAGTTGTCCGAGAATACAGTCAAGTCTGTCTGCAGACGAACTGCAATGCTTGTAAAAGAAGAACTCAGATCGAAATCGGCAGAACATTGCAAGAACTGTGGCACCTCACTTAAAAATAAGCGCCTTGGCAAGCCGGCGAAATTCTGTTCTGAGGCGTGCAGGCGCGAATGGTGGAAAAGCAACAATGCATCATCTAACAGAAAAGCCTATTACCCCTGCAGATGTCAGGGCTGTAATAAGGAGTTTTTAAGTTATGGGAACAGTGATCGTAAATACTGCTCCCATACCTGTTATATCAGTAAACAGTTTATTAAGGGGAGTGCAGAAAATGACACAGCAGCAATTTGAGATGGAAAAGAACTATAGACTGGCACTTACAATTGCCAAGACTATGTTAAATAATGACCTGATTTCACCTAAGGAATACAAGAAAATCGATGCGATGTTAATTGCCAAATATCAGCCTATTATAGCGAGTTTGAGGGTCTAATTGACTTGCTATTTACCTCGAAAAGAGTGATTAATGGTGTAGTTGGATAGGAGCTGATTTAGGTGCGAACAATAACCAGGATTGAACCAAAAACTTTTATAATCCCAACAAAATTAAGAGTCGCTGCTTACTGTAGAGTTTCGCTTGAAAAGGAAAGTATGTTGCACTCGCTTTCAGCTCAAGTTAGTTACTACAGCGAGTTCATCCAAAACCATAGAGGCTGGCAGTATGTCGGGGTTTATGCCGACGAAGCCATATCAGGCACATCAAATATTCGCCCCGAGTTCAACAGGCTACTTGTGGATTGCCGAGAGGGAAAGATTGATATGATTATTACAAAATCAATTTCTCGGTTCGCTAGGAACACTCTCACCATGCTTGAGGTGGTCAGGGAATTAAAAAGTATCAACGTGGATGTGTTCTTTGAAAAAGAAAATATTCACTCAATCAGTGGGGATGGCGAGCTAATGCTTACCATCCTCTCTTCATTCGCCCAGGAAGAAAGTCTCTCGGTAAGCGAGAACTGCAAGTGGCGAATTAGAAATCAGTTCAAAACCGGTGTACCTTATCATTTTTCCATTATCGGTTATGAGCTAAAAAACAATAAGCTTGAAATCGTCCCCCGAGAAGCAGAGGTTATAAGAATGATTTTTAATGATTTTCTATCAGGCATGGGCAAGATTGCTATCATTAAAAAACTAAACGCAAAGGGTCTTATGACAAGAAACAATAAACTGTGGCAAGAGAAGGCTGTTGACAGGATTTTGCGTAATGAAAAATATGCAGGAGATCTGCTTTTGCAAAAGTTCTATAGTTCAAATCATTTGGAAAAACAAAAACGTGTAAATGTTGGTCAACTTCCTTCGTATTACATAACAGACAGCCACGAACCGATTATTGATAGGGATACATTTGAGAGAGTACAGTTGGAACTAGAAAAGCGAGCACGGATTTATAACGCCGGAGCAGTTACTGGAATGCCACATTCCTTTGCAGGTAAAATCGTTTGTGGTGAATGCGGGGACAATTATCGAAGAAGAATAACCCACGCAGGCGAGAAATATGAAAAAGCAGTGTGGATTTGCACAACTAAGAACAGACTTGGAAAAGAAGCCTGCGGCTCAAAACAAATCCCTGAGGATATTATTTCAAAAACGACTGCTGAGGTTTTAGGAATAAAGGACTTTGATGAGGATTTGTTTAGTCAAAATATTAAGATGATTAAAGTAACAGACACTAACCATTTAGTGTTTGTTTTTTTAAATGGGCTCGAATGCATAAAGCTATGGCAGAATAATTCGTGCCGAAATAGTTGGAGTGAAGAGAAAAGGCAAAAACAAAGGGAGATGATTACATGCAGGCTACAGGAGCAAAAATAACAGTAAGACCAGCAACAATTGGGAGGTACTCAACTATACCAACTAATCTGGCTTACAAAAAGCGAGTCGCGGCTTATGCCAGGGTATCAACAGATACTGAAGAACAGCAATCAAGCTACGATGCTCAGGTCAAGCACTACTCAAAGTTTATAAAGGAGAATGTTGCTTGGGAGTTTGTAGAGGTGTATGCCGACGAGGGTATTTCTGCAACAAGTACCAAGAAGCGAGACGGCTTTAATAGAATGATTTCCGATGCACTTGAGGGTAAAATCGACCTTATTGTTACCAAGTCAGTAAGCAGATTCGCCAGGAACACCGTCGACACGCTTACCACGGTACGAAAGCTTAAGGAATGCGGTGTGGAAGTGTACTTTGAGAAAGAAAACATTTATACCCTCGACAGCAAAGGCGAACTTCTAATCACAATCATGTCATCTCTCGCCCAAGAGGAGTCGCGTTCCATTTCAGAGAATGTCACTTGGGGCCAGAGAAAGAGATTTGCTGACGGAAAGGTGAGCCTTCCCTACAAACACTTTCTTGGCTTTGAGAAAGGCGAGGGCGACATTCCGAAAATAGTTGAAAGTGAGGCAAAGGTAGTCAGGCTAATTTATAAGCTCTTTTTAGAAGGACAAACGCCAACGGCATTAGCTAGGTATTTAACTGAAAATGGGATATTAACACCCTCTGGTAAGAAAGTATGGAAGTCAAATGTGATAAATAGCATCCTGAAAAACGAAAAATACAAAGGCGACGCAATGCTTCAAAAGTCGTTTACGGTTGATTTTCTGACTAAGAAAAAGAAAATAAACGAGGGTGAGATTCCACAATACTACGTTGAAAATTCTCACCCAGCAATCGTAAGCCCTGAGGTTTATAACCTGGCCCAGTATGAATTTAAAAAACGAAAGGCCAATAAGGGTTACAAGACCTGCGGCAGCTGCTTTTCAGGTAAGATAATTTGTGGGGAATGTGGCAGTATATTTGGCAGAAAAGTTTGGCACTCAAACAGTAAATACAAGCGTGCCATTTGGCAGTGTAACAGCAAGTTCAAAACAAAAAAGAAATGCGGGACTCCGCACATTTACGAGGATTCAATAAAGGCCGCGTTTGTTGAAGTCTTTAACTGCTTGATTGGAAACAAGGCACTACTTCTCGCGGATTACGCTGAAATAATTATGGTGATTACAGACACGACTGCACTTGAGAAAGAAAATTCAAAACTTCAGACCGAGATTGATGTGGTGCTTGAACTGCTTAGAAAGAGTGTGGACGAAAACGCCAGAACGGCAATTAACCAATCGGATTATGAAAAACGTCATAATGCACTACTTGATAAGTTCGAAACTACAAAAGATAAAAAGGCTGAGGTTGAAGAAAAACTTAAGGAGCGTCAGGCTAAGGGTGAAGAGATAAGGGTGTTCATGAAAAAGCTTGAGGAGTCAGAAAATTTACTCACAACTTTTGATGATGAGCTTTGGAATGCAACGGTGGTGAGGGTTGTGGTTGGAAACGAAAACACGGCATGGTTTGAGTTCAAGGATGGTCAGGAAGTTGAGTGGAAGATTTGAAGGGTTGAGAGTAGAGAAACCGCTGATTCAGAATTAATTCTGAGTTGGCGGCTTTTTTGTTTTGTTGTCGGAATTTGGCGAAGACGGGTGGTATGATAAATTTGTTGAAAATTATTGTAAATAATTACGGGATGAAGTATTATGGGTTCATAGAAAATTGTTAATTTTATGAAGGAATATTATCGGAATATTTGCGAGGTGAATTGCCTTTGAAGAAAAGATTAATTAGTGTTTTGATGACGGTTGCTTTGATAGGATCACTGGCAACCATTTTGCCAGTAAGTAAGGTTGAAGCTGTTGCTAAAATAAAAATTGGCGACTACGTTAAAATGGGCAAGTACTATGGTGAATCAATACTATGGCGTTGTGTGAACATTGATGCAAATGGTCCGTTGATGTTGGCGGATAGAATTTTGACGTTTAAGTCTTTTGATGGTAGAGGCACGCACAAATACTCGGACGGCACTTTACAAGAAGATCCTGATCTATATCGCATATCTTATGGCTCAGACTTATGGCAAACCTCAAATATGCGATCGTGGCTGAATTCAACCGCTACTGCAGGGAATGTGAAATGGCCAGATGGTTGCCCACCAACAGAACATAATGTTTTGAAAGGATATTATGCTTATGCGTCAGAAAAAGGTTTTTTAACAAACGGAAACTTTTCAGCAACCGAAAGAAATGCGTTGAAATCAGTAAATCAAAAGTCTTTGTTGAATTCATTGGATGAATCCAAACTAAGTGTAGGAGGCTATCATTATCATATAAATAACAATGATATTTCAAATGTACTCACAAACTACGAATCGGCATATTACCATAACATAAAAGATAAAATGTTTTTGCTTGATGTGAAACAAGTATTCAAGGTATACCAAAACAGAAAAACTCTTGGGACAAACTATTACATAGGGAAACCAACGCAAAAAGCAATTGATAATTACGAATATAATGACAGCGAACAAAACACATCTAGCAATTTGGATTATTGGTTAAGGTCTCCGTATGCGACTCCTGCATATGGTTTCAATGTTCGCATTGTCGGTTCCGGTGGAAATGTCTTTAATGCCAGAGCATACTCCAGTTGCGGCATACGCCCGGCTTTCTATTTAAATCTTCAAACTGCAAACTTTAAATCTGGAAATGGCAGTAAAGGTTCACCATTTTCTTTAAACCCTAAAATTCATGTTAAATCAGTAAAACTCAACAAAACTACCATATCAATCCTCAAAGGCAAAACATCAAAACTGATCCCAACAATCAACCCATCCAACGCCAGCAACAAGAAGGTTTCTTGGAAATCAAGCAACAAACTTGTAGCTACAATAAATACAACTGGAACGGTTAAGGGAATCAGGAAGGGGATAGCTTATATAACGGTAGTCACGGTTGATGGGAAGAAGAGCGCGAAGTGTAAAGTGGTAGTGAAATAAAACCAAAAGCTTATAATGGAGGCGGAAAAAATCAAATTTAAAAAGCACATTATTTTGGTCTTAGTTATAGTTTTTCTCTTAACAACTTCTTCTTTTGGGAATTTGTCCTTAGGAGCGGAATCCAATCTACAGGTTCATATTATCGATGTTGGACAAGGTGACAGCATTTATTTATCACTCCCAAATGGCGAGAATATGCTTGTTGATGGAGGACCAGGAACAACGGCGACTCAGCTAATAACCTATTTGCAAAATCGGGGAGTCAATACGATTAACTATGTCGTGGCTACACACCCTCATGAGGATCATATTGGCGGTCTTGATAATGTTATTAGCACCTTTACTATAGGCAAGGTTTACATGCCGGCAGTTACATATACCACGCAAGCCTATACCAATTTAATAAATGCGATAAGTTCTAAGGGACTCACGAGTATAAAAACGTTTAAAGGTGTGGTGATATTGAATACGACCACAAACGCTAAAAACCTCTCTATCATGATGCTTTCCCCTATTTCAGCAACATATTCTGACATAAACAATTACTCGCCTTTTATAAGAGTTGTGTACGGAACAACAGAATTTTTACTTACTGGAGATGCGGGGACAATAGTTGAAACCGAGGTTAAAAACTCGGGACAAACAATGTATGCTGATGTTCTGAAAGTTGCTCATCATGGCTCGAACACAGCGACTGATGTAACTTTCCTAAACGATGTTAATCCTTCATCCGCAGCAATTTCAGTTGGTAGTGGTAATACAGACGGACATCCAACCGTGGCAACATTAGATAAATTAAAAGCAAAGAATATAAATATTTTCAGAACGGATCTTCAAGGTTCGGTCGTTTATACAACAAATGGAACGGGGTATTTAGTTAATGTGGTGCCATGGTTTGTTGGAATGATAATCCCAACTTCAGGACCTATTATTACAGCAGCGCCTACTTCAACTCCAACCCCAACTGCGACTGTTTCTCCAAAACCTACGCCTAAACCGGCAATTCATGTTAAGAGCGTAAAACTCAACAAAACTTCCCTATCAATCCTCAAAGGTAAAACTTTTAAACTGATCCCAACTATCAACCCATCCAACTCCAGCAACAAGAAAGTGACATGGAAATCAAGCAATGTTAAAATAGCCTCAGTCAGCTCAACTGGAACGGTGAAGGGGATCAAGAAGGGGATAGCTTATATAATGGTAGTCACGGTTGATGGGAAGAAGAGCGCGAAGTGTAAGGTCGTTGTGAAGTAGAGAATCACTCTATTTCAAGTTGTTAAAGCTTAGCAATTATAATGAAAAGGGGAAGAATAATGGGTTTTCTAAAAGGAGTACTGATAAAATATCCGACTGGAATGCAAAGAGGGAAGCAGAAAGGCAGGAGAAAGAGCGTGCTAGACAGGAAAAACGGAAAAATGACGCTTTGAATTATATTGAGAATGAACGAGTCAAATGCGACTCAGAAATTGATTTTGAAACCATGAAATTTGTTGTTGATTCATTTACAGACAGGGAAAAAATAGCAGGTTATTCTAGCATCTCAATTGATGGAAACAGTGGCAATTTGGATAATGATGCAGCACAGTATGTAGATGCGAATATGTATCGTTTTTGCAAGGCAATCATCTCCCAGAATTTCATGCTAATGCGAAAAATCGACGCCTTATCAGAAAAAATCGAAGCGATTGAGAAGAGAGAAGAACAATCTGAGGAATAAATGAACAGAAAGAATGCATCAATGTTGGGTTATTTACAATTAAACAAAACAATCGTTTTGAATAAAGTGAGGTAAAGAAGTATGGGGAAATATGGACAAACAGCTATACTAGCAATGAATTATATTATAGAAGGTTATGCAAAAACACCTAACGTGGCTTGGGATGAAGCATCAAAAGAAATCTTTGGAGAAGGTACCTCAAGTCAAACAAAAGGGTGCCCAAGAAATACATTTTTAGGTCTATGTGAGAACGGTAAAATTAAAGGGGTTAACGCTGGAAGTTATACTTCTTCTAAAAAGAATAAGGATTATGCATTGAAAGCATGTGAATTTCTCAAAAACAACCCTAGTCTATCAAAAGAACCAAAGTTGCTTTGGGCAAAAATAATGCAAGGGCAGAAAATAAAGTATAATCAGCAGATGGATGTCGTATGTGCTTTATGGGATATGGGTCTGATTACTTGAAATTGTCTTAAAAGGGTACTTGAGTTTTACAAATAAACAGGGAGGTACTTTTTATGAATAGAGGCGGATTTTCTTGGAAGCGTCTACTTGAGATTTCAAAAGCAAAAACTAGAATTTCTAGAATGACTGGAATTCCCTTTACTAAGGCTGGGCGGCAACGGAAAGCTGGTAAAATAATAACTGGTGACGGGTACCTGATTCCTTTTGTTTTAATTGTAATTTTGAGTTTTTTATTGTCTGCATGTGTTGGTAAAACCGATAGCCAAATACCAAACATTTCAAAGGATAATGCTTCTACACCTATGCCAACGGGATTAGCACAGAAAATTGTTGAAACACCTAAAAAATCGTTTTCAAAAGCGATCATGGCAATAAAAGATTATAATGTTCGCGAAATGAACAAATATCTTAATTTTACTGGGGTTAAGAGTTTTAAAACCTCGAAAAAATCTATGATAGCTAGAGATAAAAAGCTAGTATATGCGTTTTTTTCAAAGTTGAGGTTTAAGGTCCTTTCGGTTTCTGAAAATAAAAACAATGCTAAAATTAAGGCGATAATTTCTAATCAAGAAATTAAAAATCTGGTAAAAATATATTTCACTAAAGCATTTAAATTTTCATTTAAAAATGTCTTTGCAAAAAAGAGTTTAAGATTGAGTCAAAAGCAGGTGGAGAAGAAAATTAGAGATATTTTATTGGAGGTTGTTTCAGGTAAACACAATAAAAGAATATCAGCGACCGTTGAAGTTAAATTAATCAAATATAAAGACTACTGGAAAATAAAGGCGAACAATAAACTGGCGGACGCTTTAACTGGAGGAGGAGTGAGTTATTTTGAAAAACTAACAAAAATATTTAGTAATTGGGGTAAAGCAAAATAGCTTCAATTACTCAAAATACTGGTTTGGGTACAAACTTTATTTGAAGAAAAAATGAATTTGAAAGGATAGGTGTTTATTATGGCAGGGTACGCAAAAACAAGTTTGATAAGTACATTAGGAATTGCTATCAATGATATTTCAAACCTTTATAAGGAGAAATTCATTAACTATCGAGGAAAAACAATTTCGCAACCAAGAGAACAATATTCAGAGGTAATTTCAGGATTCCTTTTGAATAACCTTCAAGAATTCAAGAAAATAAAGAGTATTACAAGGGAGAAGTGTTATTTTACAAAAACTCACGATGGTAAAATCAAAAACCCAAACTCGAATCGAACTGAAGAAAAAATCGCACTTTCAATGTCTGGAAAGACGTATCAATACATTGGAAAGATTGTTGACTATCAGATTCCGCTGAAAAATAAAAAAGATGATACCGGATTAGGCAAAATTGACCTGCTTTCATATATAGATGATAAATTAATAATCCTAGAATTAAAAGTTGAAGATAGTAAGGAGACTCTTCTAAGGTGCGTTCTTGAAACTTATACTTATTGGAAAACTGTTGACCAGTTAAAACTACTTAGGGATTTTAGTTCTTTGGCGCCAGAAGTAAAAAATGTTGAAAAGGCAGTTTTAGTTTTCAAGAACAGTTTTCAGCACGAAGAATATAAAAACACGAATTCAAAAACTCGTGAATTAATGACAAAATTAGATGTTGGGATTTATTTAATTGAACATATAAATGAAAATAGATTTATTATCACTCTTCCATGAAAATTTTTTAAACTGCCATCCCCATGTCGTGCTCGTGTGATATATTGTTATTGAGGTGATTTCAAATGAATTCTCAAACAACGGGAATAGTGTATGATTATTGTAAGTACATTTTAACTTTTGGACTTTCAAGTGTTCAGTTGGAAAGTGTAAGGAAGAAGCTCGGTTCGCTTAGCATAAAAGTTGGAACTCAAAGTGAGAAAATAATTGTTCGCAGTTGCTATCAAATGACTGACATTTTAGCATATCCAGGATTCATGATAATAGCTAACTTGGAACAATTGTCGGAAGCTGAAAAGGTTGATTTGTTTGAATTTTGGGCTGAATGCGAAGAACCACTTTCAAAAGAGTTAAAAAAGTTATATGGGGATGTTAGCGATAAGTCGCAATTGATATACCTTATTGACGAAAATGTAAATATACCGCAAAAGTTGAAACGTGTATATCACAAACCAAAACTACTTGAAAACCTCCAAACTTTAAGACTTGATGTTTTGTCCGAGATAAAGGACAACGAAGGCAATGGAAAATCAAGCGAAACGTCAATTAGGATAAGCAGGGTGTTAAAAATTTATAAGGCACTGAAAGAAGGCGAGATATTTAGAATCGATGATTATTATTCGGGTTCAGAAGATATGGTTAGTACTCGCACATTACTTCGGGATATTCAAATAATCAATGATGTCGAATACGGAGACGTAAAGTACGATCGCAATCAACGGGGCTATATTCTGCAACCGCATAGCACTTCTTTGATAGCTGCTTTAGTAAAAAAATTCAATAAAGAGGGCACAATGTAATGAAAATAATTATTCATAAAGGCTCTCATCAAATTGGTGGTAGTGTAACGGAGATATCTACCGACAAAGCAAGAATTATTATTGATATGGGTGCAGATTTGCCGAATTCAAATAGTTCAAGCGGCAAACCGTTTGGAATTGATGGCGTTACATTCGGGGAAAGAAAATGCAATGCAGTGCTTTTAACACATTATCATGGTGACCATTTAGGATTGACAGACGAATTGCTGCCAGAAATACCTGTCTATATTGGTCGTGTTGCTAAAGAAATCTTCCTATTGTTAAGTGAGCGAATGAATTATTATGATAAAGACAAACCAAGAAAATTAGATAGAATTAAGAATTTTAATACATTCAAAGCTGAGGACAAATTAGAATTCGGCGATATAATCGTAACGCCTTTCTTCATTGATCATTCAGCTTATGATGCTTATATGTTTTTGATTGAAGCTGAAGGCAAAAAAATCCTGCATACCGGAGATTTCAGAACACACGGATTTAGAGGAAAAGGACTGATGAAAACGCTCAGACGCTATGTAGGTCAGGTAGACATTTTAATTACCGAAGGCACGTTGCTAAGTCGCGGCAAAGATGAAATTGTTTCAGAAGCACAGCTTCAACGACAGGTTAGAAATTTAATGGTTAAAAATAAAAACGTCTTTATACTTTGTTCCTCCACCAATATTGATCGGATATTTTCATTTATACATGCTAATCCGCATGGAAGACCATTTGTTTGTGACCAATATCAAAAGTCGGTGTTGGATCTTGTAAAAAAAGATGGTTCGGTTCACAGCAGCTTCTATGATTATAATTTTGTTTATGATTATGGTCATAACTTAGATAAATTAATGGATGAAAAAGGTTTTTGTATGCTGATCCGTACCAGCGATTATTTCAAACCATTTTTAAAAAAGTACAAAAACGATTGTGTAATTATATATTCTATGTGGCACGGTTATCTTAGCGGAAAAGCAAAAAATGATAGCTTGGTGGAATTCCTAGCACCATATAAATATATTATTAAACACACAAGTGGACATGCTACCAGTAATGCTATTAAGGATGTTTGCAATACAGTTAATCCTCAAATAGCCGTTATACCTATTCATACTGAGGATCCAAACGCTTTGCAGAATATTTGTACAGGTCATAATGTGAAAGTATTAGCAGATGGGGAAGTGTTTTCATTTTGATTGGAAAAAAGTTAAGATTAATATAAATGGTTAGCAATATAAGAAATATTTCTAGAAGGAGAATTCAAAAATGAAAAACGAAAAAATTGAAAATGCATTAGTTAAGATGAAAAATCAATACGAAAAAATATTTAAAGTTATGCGCCCACGAATAGGTTCAACTGGGTATACCGAGCGTAATCAAACATGTAATTTTGTAACAGCCTTTTTACAAGGAAATGCTGAAGCTGTAGCATGGTATGAGTTCCCGTTAACAGATAAAAGGTCTCACATTGATGCAGTTATTTTTGACAAAAGTGATAATACACTTTATTTAGTAGAGGCAAAAAGGTATAATAATGATAAAAAAGTTAATTATATTATAGAAGATTTTAAAAGATGCTATAAGTCGCAACGTCAGATAGCAGAAAATTGTAGTTTTGATGCTATCAATCATACTGAATGCAATTATTATGTAGTAATTTTGGCGGATCTATGGAAAGATTGCATAAAATATTGGACTAGTTGGGATGAGAAAAATGGCGATTTGTATGATGGAATTATGAAAGAAAGTAATTTTAAAGCGGAATTCCGCAGTCAAGAATTCGAAAACCCCAAGGATTTTAGAGATGAATATCTCGCGGGGTATAGACTTTTGTGTATTTACGCTGAAAGTACACAATTAAAGTAGAAAATGAATTGAAAAACAAGGAGGTGTTTTTATGGATAAAAAAGAATTTGTTTATGACAATGAGATGGAAAAGCCTGCAGGTTTTTGGGAGGAGCTTATCCAACGCAAACCTAGTGATGAGGAAGTTTCACAACTAGTCCTAGAAGCAGAAGAACATCTAAGAGAGAATCCAACTGCTGTTTTTCACTGTGTGTTCACTCTTGTGCTTCAAACTAAATGCCAATTTGCTAATCCAAATAGCGAAATATGGAAAGAAACCTTTAATCGAATTGAAGCATTATGTGAAAAGTATCACGATGATGAAAAGTTAATTTACATTATGAGGGGCGCATTTTCATATAAATGCCACGATACAGATTTTGCTTTAGAACGGTTTGACACATTACTTAATGAACCTTTTTATACTTATAGAATGGCGGAGGCAATTGCAGGAGGGCTTGCCTGTCTTTCGGATCAGGTATCACCTGCTACAGACATGGAAAAAATCACAGCATATCTGGAGATGTTGAATAAGGAATACATTGAAAATGAGTATATAGCTTCTATGTATGCGCAAGTGCTTTCAAAGCCTATACAATAGGGCTTTCAAGTGTATTAAGCAAAATACTAAGTTTGAGGATGAAAGGGACAAGCAAAATGGATGGAATACTTGAGCAGATTTTATCAGAATTAAAAGAGATAAAGCAGCTTTTACTTAAAAACAAAGGGTTAGATTCTGGCATTAATAATAGTGATTCTTACCGTGAGACTATGCAGTTTAAAGAAGCATCAGAATATTTAGGAATTACGAAGAGCAGAATCAGAACGCTTGCGATAAATGGTGAAATCAAACATTTTAAAGTAGGGAATAGATACTTATTTAAGCGGAAGGCTTTAGATGAGTGGCTGGAGGAAGTTCAAGAAGCTTCTATAGTAAAAGAAACGGGGAAAATTAGAAGAATAAAAGAGTAAGGATTATTAGAAAACTAGGGAGAGTTTGACATGGAGACTTTGATATTAATTATAATTGTTCTACTCATTTTATTGTTAGTATATATTATAATGAAACTTTTCCGAACTAGCGAAAAGGGAAGTACTGCTTATTCAGCACCTGAGATTTCGGAAAAAATTTGTGAAAGTGCAACTGATATTAGTCAAACCCCAGCTGTTATTAATCAAACCCCAACTGTTATTAATCAAACCCCAACAGAGAGCGCCCCAATTATTGAAACAGCAGTAGTATTTGAAAAAAATATGGCTCAAGTTTATGAAAATGAAAAACACTATTTGCTTTACAAAAATAGGTTATTTGATGTAAATAAAACGTTGGAATTTCTTAATAGAAAAGCAAATATTGATTTTATAGTAAAGGAATATGATGAAATTAACGATAAGGGCGAATCATTGAAGAAATATTTATTAGATGCAGAGACTCTAATTTCATCAATTATGGTTAGAAAACGTTATCCGTTAATTTTGCTATGGACTTGATCCAATTGCCGCAGAAATCAAGGAGAAAATGGGACACGGAAAACGCAGAGTAAAGCGTTTGATGAGAGCTAATGGGATACATTCAAAAAGAAAGATCAAGTGGAAAGCAACAA
>Ga0194063_10000668_pt1 | contig 24284 bp, 20 predicted proteins | sample SepL3720m_MetaG_FD_155459 | JGI IMG/M metagenome (GOLD analysis project Ga0194063, IMG submission 155459) | Anoxic zone freshwater microbial communities from boreal shield lake in IISD Experimental Lakes Area, Ontario, Canada - Sep2016-L373-20m | ecosystem: Environmental > Aquatic > Freshwater...
GCTGCGGGCACTTCAAAACGAGCTTTTTCCTGAGGGGAGGAATGTTCCCGAAAACCTCGAATCCCTCGCCCGGTTCCTGAAGTCGGCCGGGTTTGCTTACTCGATGAAGTTCGGCCGGATGTCATCCGACGATGTCGCAGGATTTTTGTGCGATCGGCGCAAGGGGGTTTGCGAGCACTACGCGGCAGCCAGCGCAAATCTCCTCCGCCTGGCGGGAATTCCGGCACGGGTCGTCACCGGGTTCCGGGGCGGACGCTGGAACCCATGGTCGCGGGAGATCACCGTGCGCGACTCGGATGCCCACGCATGGGTCGAAGCATGGGATCCAGCGAATCGTCACTGGATTCGCTTCGATCCGACAGAATTTGTCGCCCCGGAACTCACGCTCCAGATCGAAAGGGAACGGAATCCAGACCGGTGGCCATGGCACAAATTCGCGGCAGCATTTATTGAAAATGTCTGGTCCAAATCCGTTCGATCCATCGGACCAGCGGCAGCAGCCGCTACGGCGCTTGCCCTTGCCGTGGCGGTGGGCTGGGCATTTCTTGGCCGACGCACGCTGGCGGATCCGGCACAAACCGCGCTCGCCCGCATGGAAAAATACGCCGCCCGCCGGAACCTGGGGAGAAGGCCGGAAGAAACTCCGCTGGCTTGGCTCGCGCGTCTGCAAAACACGATCAGGAACGACAATACCCCACAACTGAAACGATTCGCCGCCGCCTACGAGCGGGGCGTTTACAGCCGAACGGGACTGGATGCTCCGACCCGTTCACAATTGCTCGCCGCGACCCATTCTTTTCGACATCGAGGAAGCTTTGAATAGCGACATCCCTCCATGGATTGCGCTTACGCGCGGATCAGGGGCTGGAATAGCCACTTTACAACGACGCATCAACGCGGTCACATTTTCATTCCCTCCGGGCGATGGCAGGATGTCTGACCTTGGGATCGCTGGCCTCCATCAGCGCGCGGGCGCGCCATCTGTGCGCCGGCAGATCACACGCCCCGGGGTGCCCGGCGACAAGGAGCCGACGAACTCGGAATATTGCTGGCTTTTCTCCAAATATTCCCGCAATAAGAAACACATGAAAAAGTTTTTTTCTGCAGGGGTTCTGGCGGTTTTGATTTTTTGTCAGGCGGCTCGGGTGGCAGCCTCCTCGACGCCGGAGGAGCAGGCCGATTTTCTTGCCGGGATTCCTCTGCCAAGCGGCAGCGTGCTGGCGCCGCTCCAAGAATCGTCCTCATACAAGCTCCACCAGAAGGAGCTGAATGAAAAATGGGCCTACTGTAAAAAGGCGCGGTATGACGCGATGCAGAAGTGGGGGGAGGAGCACCTGAAAAAAGAGCCGTCCTCACGGGATGTGGTGAGATACCTTTTCGGCGGGCCGGATTTTCTCAATGCCTTCGCATTTTTTCCGGAGGCGCGGGTGATGGTGCTTGGCGGGCTTGAGCCGATCGGCGAGGTTCCCCAGCCCGAATCCCTCGAACCCGGCTCATTTCCCAACTCGCTTGAGGCTTTGCGCCAGGCGCTCCGGACCTCCCTTTACTGCGGCTACTTCATCACGAAGGAAATGGGAGGCCAGCTGCATCAGGGGGTTTTCAAAGGCGTGCTGCCGGTGCTCTACACCCATCTGGCACTGACCGGAAACCGGGTCGAATCCGTCGAGATGGTCAGCCCGTTCGGTGCCCCCGGGGTGAAGATCGCCTACCAGCGGCCCGGGCACTCCTCCCAAACGCTCTACTATTTTCAAGCCAACCTTGCCAACGGAAGCGGATGCCAGAAATTTCTCTCGTGGCTTGAGGGGCTCGGCAACGGGCCGGCGTATCTGAAAGCCGCATCGTATCTTCTCCACAACGATTCCTTTTCGCAGACGCGGGCCTTCCTTCTGAACACCTCCACGCTGGTGGTCGAGGATGATTCCGGCATCCCGTTCCACGACTTCAACAACGGAGACTGGAAGATCCAGGTTTTTGGAGATTACTCGTCGCCGCTGGCGCTTTTTTCGGGATACAAGCAACAGGATTTCAAGGCCGCATACTCCACCGGTGCCAACTGCGGACCGATTACTTTTGGGGCCGGATATCATGTGTTGCCCAAGCATGCCAACCTCCTGATGGCGACAAAAGGCGGGAAACCCGCCACTGCCACGGTCACCACAGTCGCCACGGTCACCGCCGCTCCGGTGCCTGTGCCCGTGCAGAAAAAGACCACCGCTGCCACGGTCGCCGCCGCTTCAGCGCCCGCGCCCGTGCAGAAAAAGACCGCCGCTGCCACAGTCGCCGCCGCTCCGGTGCCCGCGCCCGCGCAGAAAAAGACCGCCGCTGCCACGGTCGCCGCCGCTCCAGCGCCCGCGCCCGCGCAGAAAAAGACCGTCGCTGCCACAGTCGCCGCCGCTCCGGCGCCCGCGCCCGCGCAGAAAAAGACCGCCGCTGCCACGGTCGCCGCCGCTCCGTCGCCCGCGCAGAAAAAAGTCCCTCAGGCTGCGGTTCAACAGACGGCAAAAGTGGAACCTGCGGGCCAACAAAAAACCGTCGCCCAGTCTGATGCAGATCCGAAGGAGCGGCGCAAGAACCTCACCGCGCTGGAAGATGAAGAGCGTCGCATCCGGGATGATAAGAGCCTCAGCCGTGAAGAAAACAAGATCCTTCTGCAGGCCATCTGGCGCAAGCAACTCGCGGTCATGGGCCTTCCCCCTGATGCCGCCGGCAAAGCCCCGTCTCGAAAAAAAGCCGCCGCTCCAGAGAAACCGGCACCCATCGAGACTGCCGAGCCGCGCCCGCCAACACCTCCGGAAGCAACCGATACATAAGGGGACGTCCTGCCGTGGAAGGAGGTGAGACGAGAAAGGACAGGGGGCACGGGCGTCCCGCCCGTGTGGTCACTGATTTCTGTCTCGAATGGGGGCATCCTTTTTCCTCTCCCGTCCATTTTTTCCGGGCGAAGTCAGGATGCCTGAAAGGGACCGCCCGCGCCGGTATGAAACCTCTGCCTGCGGGAATGGCCGCCCGTTGCCTTTCGGCGCTCGCGGCGATCGCATGCGCTTCCGCAAGTCTCTTCGCGGAAGCCGCGCTGACGCCGCAAAGCCTGCGCGCCGCCGGGGCCTATTCCGCCGCACACGGGGGGCTCTCGCTGCTCGTGATTCAAAATGGGCGGGTTCTTTTCGAGCAATACGCCAACGGAAACTCCGCGGAAAAAACCAACAAAATCTACAGTGGGACGAAGGCGTTTTGGATTGCCGCGGCCGTGTCGGCCGGGCAGGACGGGATCCTGCGGCTCGACGAGCGGGCGAGCGAAACGATCCGGGAATGGCGGGGCGATCCGGCCAAGCGGGATATCACTCTCCGCGAACTGCTCAGCTTCACCGGCGGGCTCGCGCCGGGGTTCGCATTGCACGGCGACGGCATTTCCGACCGGAGCAGCTACGCGCTGAAATTGCCGGTGGTGGCATCGCCGCCCGGCTCGCGCTTTATTTACGGGCCCTCGCAGCTCCAGGTCTTCTATGAGGTTTTGCGCCGCAAGCTGGCCGCCCGGAACGCGACGCCGTGCGGCTACCTCGAAGCGCGGATTTTGAACCCGCTCGGCCTGCACAACATGGACTACCACCGCGACGAGAGAGGAACCCCGCTCCTCGCAAGCGGCTTCAAGCTGACCGCGCGCGAGTGGGCGAAATTCGGCCAGATGGTTCTCGCCCGCGGCACCTGCCACGACAAAAAAATCCTCCGTCCGGACTCCCTCGCCGAATGCCTGCGAGGCACGGGCGCGAACCCGGCCTTCGGGCTCGCATTCTGGCTCAACCGCAGGGCCGGGGATCCGGGAGCGAGGGAGATCGACATCGAGGACATGCTGGAAAAGGACTGGGAAAAACAGGACTGGCGCAACGCCTGCATCTACCGGGACGCCCCGGCGGATCTGCTCGCCTGCGTCGGCTCGCGAGCCCAGTGGCTGCTCGTCATCCCCTCCCTCAACGCCGTGGTCGTCCGCCAGGGAGCAGGCGGCCCGTTCCAGGACGCCCGGTTTCTGCGGCTCCTCCTCGGGCTTTGATTTCCATTGGGTCTGATACCCCGAAGCTTGCTTCTGCTTTTAAACACCGGTCGGCCAATAGAGCGGATGCGACGCCTGTTAAATAAATATACCGAAAAATGGATTGCGTCGAGCGACGCCCCGACATGTAGTGACCATCTTAATCAATGCGCCGGGATCGTATAATTGGATTGGCGAAAACGAAACGCCATGAAGCAGTTTGGGTTCGCGATCCGGAACAGGGGAACCCCAGATGCAGGCGTTCCACTTTTGCCGATCAACATGCGCACAGAATACGATAATCCCGACAGCCTCACCTCCATGGGCACCGTCGTTTTCCAAGCGGGTGAGAGGAGGTTTGCGGCCTCCGACATCGTGGATGCCGCATGGTTTCGCGGAGACTTGCAGTCCCTGTGGCAGGAGTTCCTTCTCGGAATCGCCTGCGAGGGACGTGCGGAGGAGGAGGGATTGGAGGCCGACAGCGATGCCCTTCAATCCCTTTCGGAGGATATCCGCTACAACAACAATCTGATCACCGCCGAGGAAACAGAGGAATGGCTGCGGGATCGCGGCATGACGCTCGACGATCTCGGCGCGTATGCCTGCCGGCGATATTGGAGGGAGAGCCCCGCCGCCCCCGCACCGCCGGCGGATCTCGGGTATCCCGATGCGGAGGAGGATCTCCGGGAGCTATTCATACAGGATCTCCTGTTCGCGGGGGAACTCGTCGCGCTGGCCCGGTGCCTGAGCGCGCAAGTGGCCGGCTCGACCGGAAGCGCCCTGCGGGCCGCGGCAGTTCCCGAGCGGATGGAGACGGTGCGCGCGGAATTTTTTCGGCGGACCCTCTCGACTCCCGGTCGGCTTTCCGAATGGCTCGGCCGCCTCGGGCGGGACGAGGCATGGTTCGAGTCCATGGTCGAGCTGGAATCGGTTTACGTCTGGAGATGCGAGCAGTTCAAAACTCCGGAGAACCGCGCACGAACTCTGGCCGTATTGCGCCTGCCGCTGACGCGGTTCGAAATCGAAACGCTGGATTTGGAATCGGAGGACGCCGTGCGCGAAGCCTGTCTGTGCCTGAATGTTGACGGACTTTCCATGGAGGAGCTGGCCGGACAGGAGCATTGCCGGACGGAGATGCAGAAAGCCCTGCTCGAGGATTTTCCAGAGGCACTGCAGCAGCGGTTTCTCAGCTCGGAAAACGGGCGGGTGATCGTGCTCAGCACGGCCGGCGAGCGGTTTCAGATCTGCCGGATTTTAAACAAGCAGGAGCCGTCGCTGGATGACGAAATGGTTCTCGCGCGGGTGGACGCGGAGCTGCTGTCGGGCCACTTCGGAAATCTTGTCTCCACCCACATCACCTGGCTGATCGGGCCGGATTCCTCCGCATGAATTCCCAGGCCGAGGAATATCTGAGGGGCGCCTCATTTTTGCAGTTCCTGCCGCAGGATGCCTACGAACGCGTCCGGGCGCGGTTCCGGGAATCGCAATACGGCTTCGGCGACACCATCGTCCGCCAGGGCGACAACGCCGACGCCTTTTACGTCCTCGTGGCCGGCCGCGCGCGGGTGCTTCGGACCAACGCCGAGGGGCATGAGGTTTCGCTGAACACGCTGCGACCGGGCGACGTTTTCGGGGAGACCGCGCTTCTCTCCGAGGAGCCTCGCAACGCCACGGTCCGGTGCAGTTCGAGCGTCGAGGTTTTGCGCTTGGGGCGCGCCGATCTCCTCGAGCTGGTGAGCGAACAGCCCGGGCTGAAAAACTATCTGGAGATGACCGTTCGCTGGCGGACGCTTCACGGGTTCCTTTACCAGTTCAGCAATTTCGGCCGCCTGCCCCGGCCCGCGCTCTCCGCGCTGCTGGCGCGGCTCGAGCCCGCGCAGTTCGCAAAAGGTGAGACGATCATCCGGGAGGGCCAGCCGACCGGCCCGATGTTCATCATCGAACGCGGCCACGTCCGCATCTTCGCATCCGAAAACGGGTCCGAAAAAAACCTGGCCTTTCTGCGGGACGGGGATTTTTTTGGCGAGCTCTCCGCGATCAAAGGTGTTGCGCGGACGGCCTCGGCGGAGGCGGTGCGTGACTGCCATCTGCTGGCGCTGAAGCCGGAGGCGGTCCTGGAGTTGAGCCGCGAGTTTTCCGATTTTGCGCGGCTGATGGAGGAGCGCATCGCGCAATACCATGCCGGCACCGAAGCTCGCGTGCCGCTGGATTTCACCGCGGAGCTTCTTCCCGCCGAATCGGGCGTCCACGACAAGGTGTCCGTGGACGAAGCCCCGCAGGAGACCGCGGAGGAGGATCCTTTCGCCGATGAAAACGGGCTGTTTCGAAAAGGCAGGAAAAGGATCCGGCGGTTTCCCCTCGTCCGGCAGATCGACGAGATGGACTGCGGCGCGGCGTCCCTTGGCATGGTCTGCCGCCACTTCGGTCGCAACGTCAGCCTGCCACGCATCCGGCAGCTCTGCCACACGGCGAGCGACGGCACGAGCCTGAAGGCGATCTGCGCCGCCGCCGGCGAGCTGGGCCTGGCCGCGCGCGCCCTCAAGGTTTCCCCCCGCAACCTGCCCGATCTCCCGCTTCCGGCCATCGTCCACTGGGATGGCTACCATTGGATCGTGCTCTTCGATGTGGGGAAAAAATCCGTGCGGGTTGCCGACCCCGCCAGCGGAATCCACCGCATCCCGCTGGCCGAATTTCAGGAGAAGTGGTCGGGATACGCGGCGTTGTTCGACTACACGGTCGAGTTCGAGAAGGCGCCGGAGGGGCGCGCGACCCTCTCCTGGCTCTGGCCGTTTTTCAGGAAGTTTCAAACCGTCTATCTCCAGGTCATCCTGCTGGCCGGTGTTGTCACCGTGCTGCAGTTGCTTTTCCCGATCTTCACCCAGGTCGTCATGGACAAGGTGGTGCTCGAACACGACTTGGGCCTGCTGAAGCTCGTCCTGCTCGGGCTGGCCGCCTCGGGGGTGTTCATGCTCGTCTCCAGCCTGGTGCAGGAATACCTGCTCGCCTTCGCAACCGTCCGCATCGACAGCGCCATCCTCGATTTTCTGACCCGGCAGCTCCTCTCGCTGCCGATGTCGTATTACAATGTGCGGCGCACGGGCGACATCCAGCGCCGGCTCAACGGAGCGCAGCAGATCCGGTCGTTTGTGGTGCAGCAGGGCATCGGAGGCGCCCTCGCGGTCGTCCAGCTCGCGGGTGTGGTCGCGCTCATGATGGCCTACAGCCTGGCGCTCCTCGGGGTGTTTCTGGTGACCGTGCCGCTCTATGCCGGGCTGATGTATTTTTCCCGCAAGGTGCTGCGTCCGGCATTTGATGACCTCGAGCAGTGCTACGGGAAATACGCTTCCCGCCAGATCGACGCCATCAAGGGGATGGAGGCGGTGAAAGCCGCCGCCGCCGAGCCGGCCCTGCGCACCGCCATCCTCAGCGAGTTTCTCGGCGTCGCGCGGAAGACCTTCCGCAGCACGTTTATCGGCATGTCCTACGAGAGCATGCTGACGATGATCGGGCTTGTCTCCACCACGCTGTTCCTCTGGGTCGCCGCGCACATGGTCCTGGCTGGGCAGCTGACCGTGGGAGGGTTTGTCGCCTTCATGGCTCTGCTCGCGATGGCCAATGCCGCCGTGTTGCGCGCCCTGGGAATCTGGGACGAACTGCAGATGGTCTCGGTTCTCCTCAACCGTCTGAACGATATTTTCGAGCAGGAGCCCGAGCAGGGCCGCGACCGCTCCCGGCTCAAGCCGGTCCCCACGCTCGAGGGGCGGATCGAACTGCGGAATGTCGGCTTCCGCTACGGTGGTCCGGAAGCGCCGGACATCCTCAAGGGCATCAACATGGAAATTGCCCCGGGCAAGATCATCGCGATCGTCGGCCGCAGCGGTTCGGGCAAGACCACGCTGATCAAGCTGCTGTCCGGGCTGCTCGAGCCGAGCGAGGGCACGATCCTCTTCGACAACCTCGACCTGAAAACGCTGAACTACCGGGACGTGCGGCGCCTGATCGGGATGGTGCTCCAGGACAACTACATGTTCGACGACACGCTCATCCGCAACATCGCGTTCGGGGATCCGGAGCCGGACTTCGACCGCGTGCTCCGCGCCGCGCACCTGGCCAACGCCCACGACTTCATCTCCCGGCTGCCGATGGGCTACGAATCCCGCATCGGCGAGAGCGGGCTCGCGATTTCCGGCGGGCAGAAGCAGCGCATCGCGATCGCGCGCGCCATCTACAGCGATCCGCCCGTCCTGATTTTCGACGAGGCGACAAGCGCCCTGGACAGCGAATCCGAGCAGGCGATCCAGGCGAACATGCGGCAGTTCATGGCCGGGCGCACCTCGCTGGTGATCGCCCACCGCTTGAGCACGATCCGCGATGCGGACATGATCGTTGTGCTCGAGAAGGGCCAGGTTGCCGAGCAGGGCACCCACGACGAGCTCATGGCCCTGCGCGGTCTCTACTTTTACCTGGCCAGCCAGCAGATGAGCCTTTGACGCACCATGGAAACCGAATCTCCCGTCCTTCCACAAGACCCGCCCTCATGGGTTCTCCGGTCCATCGCCTGGCTGCTCTGCTCGCTGGCGGCCGTGGCGGCTTTGGTTGCCCTCTTCGTAAAAATTCCCGAGACCGTGCGATGCCCGTTCGCCCTGGTCTCCGAGGCCGGTGCCGAGACTCTCCTCGCGCCGATCCAAGGACTTCTCGCCCAGGTGAAAGTGGAGGAAGGGACGGAGGTGGATCGGGGCGCAACGCTCTTCGTCCTCCGGTCGAATGAAATCCGGAGCTGGCAGACCCAGCTGCGGACGTTCCGGGAAGACCTGCGCACGCTGCAGGAGCGGGGAGCCAAGCTCGAGGAAATCCAAACGGCCGAACTCGCGATCAAAAACTCGCAGATCGTGCAGGTGCAGCGCGAGATGGCCTTCCGGGAAAAGCATCTCGTCACGCAAAAGGACTTCGTTGCCTGCATGGAGAAGCTGGACGTCAAGGGCGGGGTTCCTCGAATTGAAATGCTGACCCACCGGCTCAGCGCGGCTGCCTCCGAAAAGGATCTCCTCGTCACCCAGAAGAGCCTGCAGCAAATGGCGCTCGAATTAGAGAAGCTGAAAACCGAGCGCTCGAAGCAGCGGATCGACGAGCAGGCCCAAGCGGGAACCCTGGGGATCCGCATCGCCGCGCTGGAGCAGCAGCTGGAAAACTGCGAAGGCGACAAGATGTTCATCCGCGCGCCGTATGCCGGGACCGTGGTCGCGATGGATCGGCGCAGCGAAGGCAATCTCGTGCAGGCCGGCGAACCCCTCGGGCAGGTGGCGCGGCGGGACGAGCAGCCGCACGCGCGGCTCCGGCCCGCCGAGTCCTCGCTGGCGCGGATCCATGCCGGGCAGCGGGTCCGGTTCTTCTTTGACGCGTTCCCCTACCAGCGTCACGGGAGCGTCACCGGCCGCCTCGATTGGATTACCCCGGCGGCGGTCTCGTCCAAGGATTCCGCCCAATTCTTCGCGGTCGCCTCGCTCGATCGTTCCGTGCTCCCCGGGGCCGGCAAACCCCTCCCGCTGCGCGTCGGCATGAAGGGCGAGGCCCGGATTATTGTCGGCAGCCGGACCATGGCCGAGCACATCTTCGAGCCGATCCGCCAACTGCGGGAAAACATGCGGCGGTGACCTCGCGATTGATGATGAATTCCCCTGCGAACCTGCGACTCGAAAACCTGACCTCGACAAACGAGAAGATGGCGCGCTGCCTCAAGCTCGCCGCGCTCGCGGCGGAATCCGACGTGCCGGTGCTGATCCTTGGCGAGACCGGGACAGGCAAGACCCTGCTCGGCCGCGCGATCCACAATTCCTCCTCGCGGGCGGGCGCGCCATTTATTTCCTTCAACGCGTCGGCGATGTCCGACACGCTTTTGGAGAGCCAGCTCTTCGGCCACGAGCGCGGGGCCTTCACCGGCGCGGTCAGCACGCTCAAGGGAAAATTCGAGCTCGCGGACAATGGGACGCTTTTTCTCGACGAGCTCGCCGACATGAGCCAGCTCGCGCAGGCAAAGATCCTGCGCGCCGTCGAATACGGCGAGTTCGAGCGCCTCGGGTCCGAGCGCATGTTGCGGGCGAACGCCCACGTCATCTCCGCGACGAACTGCTCGCTGCACGAAAAAATCCGCGAGGGAAAGTTCCGGCTGGATCTGTTCCACCGCCTCAGCGGGCTCACCCTGGTGATCCCCGCGCTGAGGGATCGCGCCGACGAACTGCCCGCGCTCATCGCGATCGAGCTGAAGGCCTCGGCGGCCGCGGCGACAAAGAAAATCACGGCGATCCACCCCGAGGCCATGCAAATGCTTCTGGCGCACGAGTGGCGGGGGAACCTGCGCGAGCTCAAGCACATGGTCCGCACGATGGCCCTCTTCTGCCAGGGTCAGGTCATCCTGCCGGACCACGTCGTCTTCCCGCCCGATTTGGATTCCGCCCAGCCGGTCGCTGCCGACCAGGGCGGCATGCCCGCCTCAAATGTTCACAGCGCCCTGACGCTGGCCGGTGCCGTCGGTCACCACATCCGCTCGGTCTATGAGCAGAACAGCCGGAACCAGCGCCGGACCGCGAAACATCTCGGCATCTCGCGCGCGACCCTGGCACGCCATCTCCAGAAACTGGATCAGAAATGAGCCGGCGGCCTCGAAACGAGACTGCGGCTGGATTCAAATAGAACCGTCGGCACACGACCCACCCACGGCGCGGGGTTGGCACGGTTCTTGTTATACTAACAGAGTGACAACGCGCAAAAAGAATGCGTCCGCCGATGAACAGGGTGTTCAAAAGCAGAAACGCAGGAAGGAGCAACTGATCCATCTCGACGATCTCATCCCGAAAAAGGATGTGACCGGCGGATCCCGGTTGTTGTTTGGCGCGAGCACCACAAAACCAACAACCAACAAGCAAAATAACATCCGATGAAAACCAGCAAAACTAAAAAACCAGCAAAGAGCAAAGTCGTCGTCAAAGACCTGAAACCCATAAAGGCCGGCAAGGTCATGGGCGGGATCAGCAACGAGCCAGTGTATGGACGTAAAAAAATGAAGTAAGAGGAACCAACATCCGATGAAAACCAGCAAACCGAAAAAACCAGCAAAGAGCAAAGTCGTCGTCAAAGACCTGAAGCCGAAGAAAGACCCGAAAGGCGGAAAATGGGATCCGAAAGACGGAAAATCGGACCCCAGGAAGTGGGAATAACTGAGGGAAGGCCTCCCTGTCCTCAAAACAAGATATAATCCCCATTCCCCCAACCACCCGTCATGCCCTCATCCATCGGGAGGGGCATGGCGGGATTTTTGTTACACTATTTTTTTATACGTTAGCCGGTTTTCGACTGGGTTCGTCCGCTTCGCTTTTGTAAGAGGAGGTCTGTCTCGAGGAACTTCGTGAAGTCGTTCAGAGAAACGTCACGCGCTTTCAGCCAGCGTTTGAACGTGCTGGCTTTGGTCATTCGATAAGCGAAGCGGAAGTCATCGGCAGCCTGTTGCACTTTGCTGGCGGGGACTTTGGGATCTCGGCGTTTCGCGCGCCGCTCCGCGATCTTCCGCTTCCTCAAATCGTCAACGATCGGCTCATACGCGCCAGTGACCCTCATGAAGTTCATGACCTCCGTAGCGGTTGGCTGAATCGGTTTGTTGTTGTAACGCGGGATGAGGATCTCGTTCCGGCTGCGTTCGATCCCGCGCTGGCGCGAGCGGCTGATTTGATCACGGATACAGAGCGGGTCTTCGGCAAGGATATCGCCTTTGAGATGCCACGCCAAAGCGCGGCAGCCGGTGCAGTGGTCACATTGCGGGCAGGTCCTGCAGCGGGTGTTGAGGTTCTTGAGCTGTCGCGCTTTTTGCAGCACCCGGCTCTGCTGGTAAATCCGCTCCAGGCTGTCTTGAAAAATGTTTCCTATCGGAATGCCGCCGCGCCGGCACGGATAGACATCGCCGTTGGCTTCAATGGTGGGCAAATACGGTTCGGTCAACATATAGGCACACGCATTGTAGCCGGTATCGTAGAAGTGACAGGACCACTGGATATCCCGCACGGAAACAAAACTCCGGTAAGCCGGACCGCCCCGGCAGTAGCCTTCAAAAAAATGTTCGAGCACCTCCAGCCATTGGGAAGGAGTCAGCACCCCCGTCTTTGCGTTGTGGGGAATCTGTTTCAAAAAGGCTGTGCCATCCACCCGGCCTTTGCACACGGCGATGATCTCATCGACCTGCTTGTAGTTGAGCGGGTGGAGCGTGGTTTGATTAATCACCCTCAACCCCTGCCGCCGGCAGATCTCCCAGGCACGAAGCACTTGGTCCCATGAGCCGTTGCGGATCTGATTATGAGTCTGCTGATTGCCCTCGATGCAGATTTGAACCGCGGTGCAGCCGGCACGGACGAGCTGCCGGGCAAAGTCATTGGTCAGGAGCGAACCGTTGGTCAGCAGGGAGACGCCGGAGAATCCGGCGCGACGAAGTTTGCGGATGGACTCGAACAGGATCGGCGACAGGGTGGGTTCGCCGCCGCAAAGAAGCGCCCAGCCCGGAGCCAAGGCATGGCCCTGAGCGTAGCGCATGACTTCCCGCAGGATGTAATCAAACTGTTCCGCGGTGAGATAAGTCGTTCCGCCGGTGCTATAGCAATGCAGGCAGTGGAGATTGCAGGCGGCGGTCAGATGGATTTGAACGGAATCGGCCCGGCGTTCGGGAGCGACTAACTGAGCGTTGCGTCCAGCCATTTTTTATATTCCGAGTCAGGGTTGATCTGCCGTGCCGCGAATCGGGAAAGCGGACGGACGTGACGGGCGTTCCGCGCCAGCAACTTTTTGAACCGGTCGATGAGCAGGTCTTCTTCGAGATGTTGTGCCAAAGCGTCCGGAGAAAGGCCGGCGGATATCAACCAAGATTCGAATCCGCTGCGTGCGATGAGATCGCGGGAACGGCGAAAGGTCCGGAGAGCGTTCTGAAGCTGACGAGCGGAGACAGTGATGCCGGACTCTTTGGCGGCCTCAACGGTGGCTTTGCGGAGGATAACCGCCCGCAAAGCCGAAGCATATTTTCCGGTGAGTTTGGCGAAGACGAGGACTTCCGGCACCGGAACTTGAAACTGACTGGTTAGTTGCAATGCGCGAGGAATGTTCCCGTCTCACGGGGAGACCGGTCACATGCCCGCGCATTTCTTTTGAACCGTGCCCAACTTCACCAACGACGCAGTGCTTTGAAGTTGGCTCATTCTTATCGAAGCCCCGCTTTGAAGTTGATTCGGCACGCCGCCTTTGATCTTCTTGCTCGCCTTTTTGCCTACGGTGAGATCCTTGACTTTGATCTTTTTCATAACATCCTTTCAGTAGTTTGATTTGACGATTATCAATTGACGCAGACATTATTACCGTTTCGCTGGATGACGCAAGCCAAAAAGCGACAGCCAAAAAACGACGACACCAGCAAATGTTTTTTGCGCCGGGCGGATCTCTGGGGCAAGCAGCGACGCGCGCTTCGCGCTGAGCGTCTCAGCGCTCGGCTCCTCCTCGGGCTCTGATTTTTCGCGCCGCCCGCTGGCCGGCGGGCGGAGAGTTTTCTCAGCGCGAGCGCTTTCCGGAAAGCCAGTAAACCGGCACTCCCGCAAGCACCGTCGCGAGGCCGGCGGCGGTTTCATAAGGTTTCTCGCTCGCGACAAAATACAGCATGTAAAGGGCGATGCCGAGAAAGACGAGCGGCGTGAACGGATACCCCCATGTCTTGTACGGCCGGGGGAGATCCGGACGCCGGACGCGCAAAACGATGACGCCAAGAACGGTGAGAAACGAACAGAGGATGAGCGTGAACTGGGTGTAGAGCAGCACCCTCTCGAACGTCGAGGTCGCGATCAGCACCGTCACCACAACAATCTGAAAAATCATCGCCGCGGCCGGGATCCCGCTTTTCGATTTTTTCGACAGCCAGCGGAGCGCGGAAAAATCCTCGCCCATCACCGCCGAGACCCGCGGGCCGATCCATGTCATCGAGCTCACAGCCGATATCAGCCCCAGGCAGATCAGCCCGCCAACAAGATTCCCGCCGCCGGGACCGAAAACCTGGCGCCCGACAATCAGCGCGACATCCACATGCCCCCGCAGGCTTGCGACCGGAGTCGTGTAGAGAAACATCGCGTTCAGTCCGACGTAGAGGGTCATGACAACAAAGGTCCCCACAAACAGCGCGCGGGGGACGACCTTGGCGGGCTCGCGAATCTCCCCGATGATATACGTGCAGGCGTTCCAGCCGGAATACGCATACATCACATAGACGAGGCCGACGGCGAACGGCCCGGAAAAAATCCGGGGCAGGTCGGCGGCCGACGGTTCAAACGCGATGTCCTGCCGGTGCCCGAACAAAAATCCGGCCGCGATGAGCCCGACGATAAAGACGACTTTCAGCAGGGTGAACACATTTTGAAAAACGCTGCCGGCACGGAGCCCGCGCAGCTGGACCAGCAGGATCACCCACACGAGAACCAGCGCCGCGCCGGTCTGCGGAAGCGCCGGGAAAACCCCCTGCAGATACTTGCCGAACGCGATGGCGGCGAGCGCGGTGGGCGCCGCAAACCCGACGCTTGCAGAAATCCATCCGGCCAAAAACCCGATGCCCGGATGGTAGATCTCGGAAAGAAAATGGTATTCGCCGCCCGAGCGCGGCAGCGCCGCCGCGAGCTCGGCGTAGGACAGCGCCCCACAAAGCGCCGCCAGACCGCCGAGCACCCACAGGGAGACGATCGAAAATCCGCTCGCCATATCCCCCACCTGAAACCCCAGGCTCGTGAACACTCCCACCCCGATCATATCGGCAACGACGAGTGCCGTAGCCGTGCCGGATGAAATGCCTTCCGGCCGTTTGCCGGAGATCAGGTCAGGGGAGATCACTTTTTGAAATGGCGCGGGCATGCCGCACCCGGAAGCGCTTTCATCAGGCTGTCATAACGGCGTGCAGCGGGGATGTCCAGCCCGCCGCGTTGCAGAGCTTTTCCTGCTCGCTCCCGCAACGGCTTTGCCCCATATTAGTTCTTTTGTGCCGAACAACGATTTTCCGCCGGTTGCCATCGACCCCTGCTTTCCGTTTGATCGCATCCACGAGCTCTATCTCTACGAGGAGCCGGCGCTTCTCGTGTCGATCCGCCGGGGAGACCGCCGTGCGGCGACCCGGATCATCAACCTTCTGCTGGTTCATATTTACAGCGCCGGTGCCGAGAGGAGCGAGCTTCTCAAAGGGTTGCTGCTGGAGCTGATCGTGATGATGTCCCGCGCGGCCGTGGAGGCCGGCGCCTCGCAGACCGAGGTGCTGGGCATGCGGTTCCGGCACCTCACCGAGCTTGCAGCCATCGAGGACGACGAGCATCTGGCGCGCTGGCTCAGGGAGTCGGTCGTCAGGATTTTCGAGGCCGTCGAACGCCGCCAGAATTTCGAGATGCCGGCGCTTGTGGCGCGGGCGCTGAAGATCATCCGGGAGGAATCCGGCAACGCATTGACCCGGGCCGAAGTGGCGCGGAAGGCCGGGGTTTCTGCCGCGCACCTTGCGGAGCTCCTGCAGGAACGCACCGGGCGCTCGTTCACCGAACTCGTCCGCGAGGCGCGCATCGACCGGGCCTGCGAGCTCCTCAGGACGACCGAGCTGGGCATGGCCGCCATCGCGGCGGACTGCGGGTTCTGCGACCAAAGCTACTTCACCCACGTCTTCCAAAAATTGAAAAAATCCACCCCAAAGCAGTATCGGACAAGCTTCCCCTCCGCCAAAAAAACACAAAAGAATCCGCTCGGAACACAAGACGCCCCGCAGGGCGACCGCTAGGATGCGACGCGTAATCCAACACACCATGTCCAATCTTACCGACCTCTCGCTCGCAGTAGAAAAAGGAAAACGCAACGACGCCAAAGCCCTCACGCAGGTGCTTCTTGACGAAGGAATGAAGCCACTCGACATCGTCGAAAAGGGGCTCGTTCCCGGGATGAGCGCGATCGGGGAAAAATTCAAGAACAACGAGGTGTTCGTTCCTGAGATGCTGATCGCCGCACGCGCGATGAAGGAAGCGATGGCCCTGCTCGAGCCGCTGCTCGCCCTGGCCGGCATCAAGCCGAAACACACGGTCGTCATCGGCACCGTGCAGGGGGATCTGCACGACATCGGAAAAAACCTCGTTGCCATGATGCTCAAAGGCGCGAATTTCGGAGTCGTGGACGCCGGCACGAATGTCCCGGCCGAGAAATTCATTGCGGCGGTGCAGGAGCACAACGCCTCGGTGCTCGCCCTCTCCGCCCTGCTGACCACCACCATGCCCGCCATGAAAGCGGCCGTGGAAGCCGTGCGGGCGGCGGGCCTCAAGGACGTGAAGATCATGATCGGCGGCGCGCCGGTGACACAGGATTACGCGAATGAGATCGGCGCCGACGGATACAGCTCGGATGCCGCCAGCGCGGTGGATCTCGCCCTCGCGCTCCTCGGCGAAACAAAGTGAGCCGACCGTTATTTCTGGACCTCGCGGCATCCGGCCACCGGGTGCCGATCGGAACGCATCTCGTCCTGCACACAAGGAGCGATGCCGACGCCATCCTGCTGGACGGCCCAAGGCTGGGCGGCGTCGTTGCCGAGACAGCCGAACGGTTCCGGACGCCGATGGCGATTCCGTTGATGGATCTGACCTTGGAGAAATCCGCTCTTCTTGCCGCACTGGGAGTGCCCGCCGCGGAGGTGGACGCGTTTCATTTCGTGGTGCCCCCCGAGGATCCGGGGGCTCTCCGGATCACCCCGCGGATGCAAGCGACATGCGACGCCATCGCGCATGTGGCCTCGAAGACATCGCTCGCGCCGGTCGGAATGGGGATCGGCCCGTTTTCCCTCATGACCAAGCTCGTGAAGGATCCGATCACGCCCGTGTTCCTTGCCGGAAGCGGGATGACCGGCGAGGACGAACCCGAGGTCGCCGTGATCGAAAAATGCCTCGAAGCGGGAATAGAACTCATCCTCAGCTACCTCACCGCCCAAGCGGATGCCGGGGCAAAAGCGATCATCGTTTGCGAACCGGCAGCGAATCTTGTGTATTTTTCCCCGAACCAGCTCGCGGAAAGCTTCGAGATTTTTGACCGCTACGTGATGTCCCCGATGCGCCGGATCAAAAGCCTCCTCGATGACAAGGGAGTCGATTTGATTTTTCACGATTGCGGCGAGCTCACCGGCGGGATGGTGTCGAGGTTCGCCACGCTCGGACCGGCGATGATGAGCCTGGGATGCTCGCGCCGCCTCTGGGAGGATGCCGCGCTCGTGCCGAAAACGACCGTCCTCTACGGCAACCTCCCGACCAAAAAGTTTTACTCGCCGCAGCTCACCGTCGCCGATGTCGAGTCCCTCTCCCTCGAGCTTCTGGAAAAGATGCGCGCCGCCGGGCATCCGTTCATCCTCGGCAGCGAGTGCGATGTCCTCAGCGTTCCGGGAAGCGAGGAGGAAATCCTCGCCAAGGTGGATGCGTTCATGAACGTTTCTGGCTGATGAACTCTTCCCCCCGGCTCGGCCTGATCGCCTGCGATGTCTTCGAAGAGGAGATCGCCGCCCACGGGGGCAATGAGGCGCATGTCGTGGAGAAGCGGTTTCTCGAGATCGCCTTGCACGACCGGCCGGAGAAACTCCGGAACAACTTGCAGGCCGAGATCGACAGGTTGGATGCGCGCGAAGACATCGACGCCATCGTGCTCGCCTACGCGCTTTGTGGCCTGGGCACGGCCGGTCTTCGCGCCGGACGCCACCGGCTCGTGATCCCGCGCGGACACGACTGCATCACGGTCTTCATGGGCTGCAAAAAAAAGTTTGCCTGCCAGCAGGCGGCCTGCCCGGATTCCTACTACTACACGCCAGGATGGATGAAGGCGAACCGCACGCCCGGACCTGAGCGGCTGGAATCGCTCCGCGCCGAGCTCTCGGAAAAGTTTGAGCCCGACGATGTCGAATTCCTGATCGAGACAGAAAAGGCGAACTGGGCGCAACACAGCCGCGCGGTCTATCTGGATCTTGGCACGCCGGGAGCCGATGAAAAGGCTGCGGAGGCGGAGGCCGCCGCCATGGCGCTGGGGTGGAAGTTCGAACGCATTCCGGGTGATCCCGGACTTCTTTGCGACTTGCTTTCTGGGCGTTGGGACGACGGGCGTTTCCAGATCGTCGAACCCGGCGCGCGGCTTGATCACGCGCCTGACGAGAGGATTTTTCGCTTGGGCGGATAAGGTCAAAGCAAGTCATACCGCATCTTGAAAATAATCGGACTTCGAGGCGACCAAGGGGAACGGGCGTCCCGCCCGTTTGGGCACTGACTCTGCAAGCACAGGCGAGTGTCTTTCACGGGCGGGACGCCCGTGCCCCCTGTTTTGCGCTGGCCGCTTATCGTCCGTTTATTTCCAAGAGATGGTATCACTCCGGGAGATTTTCTTGTCAGCCAAGGGCTGGGATAATTGCCCTTCCGCGCAGATCGGGGTATTTCAAGCGGCCTGTGCCCTGCGGATCAGATTCTCTACTGCTGCGCTCAGACTTCCATCCCGTGTCGCCATCGCATCGAGCTTTCTTCTCAGCGGAGGCGCAAGCAAGACGGTCGTTCTGACGTGCGCACGCGGCTTCCGTCCTGATCCCGCCCGCCTTCCGCCACGAATTTTCCGCAGCGTGCTTTTTGCCGCCTGTTGCAACTCATTTTCAAAATGGATCAATCTGAAAATTTTTAGGCGCCCGGAAAACTCGACGTCGGCTCGCGGGTCGCGTTCCGGGGAGCCTTCCCGCTTTCCATCCATCTGCATGAATCCCATGAATCTGCGGCCAAACCCTTCTGCGGTTTTTAAAGGTTGTCGGTGGTTCGGCAGGATGCCGAACCATGCACGCTGGAAGCGCGCGCTCCCGCGGAGTTTTTTTTGCGGAGTTTTCCGCCGGATGCTTTCGGTCGAAAAGCAAACGCCCCGCCGGAACCCCCAAGAACCGGCGGGGCGAGCTTCGAGCCGGCAGCATGAAAACGACCGCCGACTCTACCCCCAAACTTTATTTAATTAGGAATTAGGAATTTTGGATTTTGGATTGCAGACACGAAGAGAATGGAGAATGGAGACGCGGGTTTGGTTGTAGCCACGCCCGTGTCGGGCGTGTTGGCCGCGCGTCCGGCACGGATGCGGCTACAGGGGGAAAAGTTTAAGTTTAAGTTTAAGGGCAGAAGGGTTGGTGTGTTTGGAGGTCTATACTTAATACTTAATACTTGCAAAGGATGCGCGGCGGCAGATGACGAGCAAGCCGCCGCCGAGGGCGAGGGCGGCCATGGCGGCCCAGGTTGCGGGTTCGGGGACGGCGGTGACGGTGAACTCGAGCGAGCTGCCGGTCAAGTTGAAGGACCCCAAGCGATCTGTTCCGAGGGGGCTGTTGGTGAACGAGCTCGACGTAAAGCCGGAGGAAGAGTCGAAAGTGACCAGCGTAAATTTTCCCGTTTCCAAGCTGGGGCCGAAGTCGAACAGGAACACCGAGCCGGCACCCTTGGTGAAAGCGTTGATGATCTGGGCGGCCGTGTCGCCGCTGGTCACCTGCGTCGTGCTGCCGCTGGAGAGAAGCACGGCATTGCCGCCGGTGGTGCCGAGCGTGAAGGCGCCCGCGCCGGCGTCGAAGGTGAACCCGGCGAGGTTGATGGTGGCCACGTCAAAAACCGGCGCCTTGTTCGTCGGGTTGGTGTTGAAGAGCGCGATGTCGGCGTTCGTCGTCGTGGTGGCGTTGCCGGGATAGTCGCCGCCGCTCCAGTTCGTGACCGTCGTCCAGTTGTTGCTCGTCGTGCCGGTCCATGTCTGGTTCGCCGCATGAAGCGGGGAGAGGCAGAGGAGGAGGAAGGCGGAGACCTGAAACTTGAAACTTGAAAGCGGAAAGCGGAAGCCGGAAGGCGGGAGGCGGAAAGATTTCATGGCGTGGAGATTCCGGGTTGGGATGTTGAGAGAATTTGCGACGGTTGAAATTTCGCATATTCCCCGAGGCGGGCAATCCCTCATTGGAAAATTTTTATTTAACGTAAAACGAGTTTATGCCGCTCTCCCCGGCAGGGATGCCGGCGAGAGCAGGCAGGATGCCCGCGCTCCCGCCATCCGTCCCATTCGTCCCATCCCTTGCCCCACGGCGTCCATTTTACGTTTAACTTGATGGGGCTTGTGATCCGCCGGAAAGGCATTACCACTTGAGGAAGCTGGCACAGCCACCGATTTTTCCACGATGAAATCCGAATCTATTTCCGTCCGCGAGCTGGCGCGGATTGCCGGGGTCTCGGCGGCGACGGTTTCGCTGGCGCTGCGCGAAAGCCCGAAGCTGGCACCGGCCACCGTCGCGCGGATCCGCAAGCTCGCGAAGGCGCACGGCTACCGGCGGAACCCGAAGCTCTCGCGGATACTGGCCGAGACGGTGAGCTCGCGCTACGGGCATGCCGGCGAGGTCATCGCCTGCCTCGTCACCCGCCAGACCCGCGCGCAATGGAATCCCAACAACCAGGGGTTCCGCGGGATGTGCGAGCGCGCGGCCGACTACGGATACAAGGTCGAGCCGTTCTTTTTTTTGGAGGAGGGGCTATCGCCGAAGCGCGCCAACCAGATCCTCTGGTCGCGCGGGATCGCCGGGCTCATCGTTCTTCCTCCCCCGTATTCCCTGAGGAAGGACGGACGGCTGACGCTGCAGGTGGAATGGGACAAGTTTTCCGCGGTGGAAATTGACGATACGATCACCGATCCGGTGCTGCACCGGGTGAGGCACAACCACCTCTCCGGGATCTGGACGGCGTTGGAGGAGCTTGAGATGCTGGGCTACCGCAGGATCGGGCTTTGCCTGCGGAGGGAAATCGAGCTGGCCACCCACCACCGCTGGGCGGCCGGATACTTCTACTGGGACAAAATCCGCGGCCTCGGGATCGAGCCCCTGATCTGCGAGCAATACCGACCGGAGGAAATCAAACGATGGATCCGCAAGAACCGCTTGGATGCCGTCCTGAGCCCCGGGGTCGAGGTGCTCGGGGAGATGCGGACGCTCGGACTCCCGGTTCCCGGAGAATTCGGGTATGCCTCGCTGGATCTTTTCGGGCCCGGGACAAAAGACGTTTCGGGCATTGATCAGGAGCGGGCTATCCTTGGCGGCATGGCGATCGACCTGCTGGTGACGATGCTCCACCGCGGCGTCCGCGGCGAGCCGGCCAATCCCTCCTGCTGGACGGCAGGATCCACTTGGCAAAAGGGAAGCACCTGCGTGCAACAGAAAATCAGGCGCGGCCTTCCCAGCATTGACAACAGCCTGTTCGAGGCGCCCGGAGCGGTTCTCCGGAAGGGCGGAAGCGCCAAAAGGCTGTGAGCGCCCCAATCATTACGATCTCGCGCCGCCCGGAAGTGTGACACAGGCTTTCCCCCCGTCTGTCGTTTCGGCTTTCTGATCGTAATGATTGGGGGTGTTGAAAGAGGCCGGGCGCACGCCGGCGGTTCTACGTTGAACAAAACCTTTGTTGATCTCCCCGAGCTCATGAGAAATAAGGTGCCCGCAGCGGTGGAAAATCCACGCCGCGCCGACGAGCCCCCGATGCTTTGAAAACCAACATAACAACAAAATGAACGCACGCCCTTTCACCCCGCATCTCATCAAACAACTTCTTTTTCTCGCGATGCCGCTTTCCCTCTTAACCGCCGCTGATGCGCGAAGCGAAGCCAAGGTGAATCCGGTCGAGGTGTCACTGCCCGCAGGCCATGTGCACGGGCTGGGCGGGTTCCTCGGGGAACGCTACCGGCTCAACACCGAGGATCGGCTGCTCGGAAACCTCGGGTTTGAGCACGAGAAGCTGCTGCGCATGGTCGAGGAAAAGAAGACCGCCGAGTGGAACTTCCGTGGCGAGCACCCCGGCAAATGGCTGGAGGCCGCGATCTGGTCGTCCCAGGCGACCGGCAACGCCGCGCTGCGGACGAAGGCCGAGGAGACGCTGCGCCGGATGATTGCCGCCCAGGAGCCCGACGGCTACCTGGGGATCATGGACTCCTCGCTGCGCAATCCCGGACAGCCCCTGCGCGGGATGGATCCTTACGAGCAATACTTCACCCTGCACGCGCTGATCACCGCCTACCAGGCGTGGGGCAGCAAACCCGCCCTGGAGGCCGCGAAGAAGCTTGCGGACTACTACGTCAACAACGTCGGGCCGGGCAAGGTCGAGTTCTGGCCGAAGCCCGAGGATCGCAAGAATGGCTGCGGGACGATCGCCGGCCACGCTGCACACCAGAGCCTCGAGGGCACGCTGTTCATTGACCCGATGATGCGCCTCTACCAGACGACCGGCGAGAAGCGCTACCTCGACTGGACCCAGTGGGTGGTCAACAACATCAACCGCTGGGGCAAGATGAATGATCCCAAGCTCAACGTGTTCGACGACCTCGATCTCGTCGCCGACGGAAAAAAACCGCTCGGCGCGGTCAAGCGCTGGTCTCACAGCCATACCTGGCACATGAACTTTTTGGGGATGCTCAGGCTCTATCAGGAGACCGGAGATCCGGCGCTGCTGCGCAAAGTCGAGGGGGCGATGCGGGACATCATGAGCCGCCAGGTCTTCGCGACGGGCGCGGTGAGCGTGCAGGAATGCTACCAGGCCGACCAGTCCCTGCCCAATGGCGAGTCGGTCGCCGAGACCTGCGCCAGCATGTCGTGGCTCGAGCTCAACCAATACCTGCTCGAAATGACGGCCAACCCGGCGTATGCCGACACGATCGAGAAGGTGATCTGGAACCACCTCCCGGCCGCGCAGGCCGGCGACGGCGGCGGCTTCCGCTACCACACGGCGCTCGTGGGCACCAAGGGCCGCCAGATGGGCGGATTTACTTGCTGCCAGGGCAGCGGACACCGCGCGACGGCCGAGCTGCCTCGGTTCTTCTATGCCACGGACAAGGACGGACTCTACGTCAACCAGTTCGTGCCCTCCACGGCCAATCTGACACTCGCCTCCGGGATCGGCGTGACGCTCAAACAGACGACCGACTACCCGACCGGCGATAAAATCCGGATCGAAGTGACCCCGGAAAACCCCGGGGAATTTTCCCTGCGCGTCCGGCTTCCCGGCTGGTGCGACCAGCCGGCATTGGCAGTCAATGGCAAGCCGGTGGCGGATCTGAAGTCGGGCACGTATGCGGATCTGAAGCGCGAGTGGAAGGCGGGCGATGTGGTCGAGCTCACCCTGCCGATGACCCCGCAGTGGGTAAAGGGCGAGTATAACAACAGCGGGCTCGTGTGCCTCAAGCGCGGCCCGCTCGTCTATATGCTTGATGGCATGTGGGTCAAGGAGGGCCTGCGGGATCTGCTTTCGATGGAGGCCGTCGCCGTGGATACGAGCGCGCCTCCCATTGCCGAACCGCTTCCCGAGGGGTTCCTGGGACCGGCCCTGGCGCTGCCCGTTCGCGTCGCGGATCAGCCTCCGCAAGTCGTGAAGCTCGTGCCCTTCGCCAATGCCGGACGCTGGTATATTGACGAGGCGGACAAGGCAAAGCCTCCGGGCAGGAATTTGTATGGCGCCTGGCTGGCTCCGGCCGGCAGCGAGCGCAACGCGGCGGCCGCCGCCATCGAGGTCGCGCGCCGGGAGGAACTCCCCCGCGTGATCGACCGCACGGGACCGTCATTCAAAGATGTGGAGCACAACCCGCAAAACGGCAGCCAAAAACCCCAGAGCTGGTCGCATCTCGGCTATCGCACCCGGCACAGCGGCGACTGGTTCAGCTGGGACCTGAAGGTTCTGCCCGACGCGCCGATCACCCTCCGCGTCGGCTGCTCGGGCGGCGAGTTCGGCATCGTGAAATTTGCGTTCGACGTGCTGGTGGACGGACAGAAGGTCGGCGAGATGGCCGTCCCCTCGCCCGAGGGCCGCGTGGATGGTGTCTTTGCCCTCCCGAAGGAACTCACCCAAGGCAAGGAGAAGATCACCGTGCGCTTCCAGGCGCAGCAGGGGAAGCAGGCAGGCCGGGTCTTTGATGTGCTGACCGTGGGAGGAACCGCAGCGAGCGCTGCCAATTAGAGCATGTAAATTCTAACAATGATCACCCGCTTACTCCCCTCGCCATCCCTACCGGAGCAGGTTGGCGCGGCAGCGCCCGGTAGGGGCACATCGCCGCAGGTGCCCCACTTTTGGCGCGCGAGCGCCGCTCCATCACTCGACGGACGGCTCGGCGAGCCATCCCTACCGGAGCAGGTTGGCGCGGCAGCGCCCGGTAGGGGCACATCGCCGCAGGTGCCCCACTTTTGGCG
>Ga0194063_10000669_pt1 | contig 24266 bp, 25 predicted proteins | sample SepL3720m_MetaG_FD_155459 | JGI IMG/M metagenome (GOLD analysis project Ga0194063, IMG submission 155459) | Anoxic zone freshwater microbial communities from boreal shield lake in IISD Experimental Lakes Area, Ontario, Canada - Sep2016-L373-20m | ecosystem: Environmental > Aquatic > Freshwater...
GATCTCTTCCGATCTTCTCAAGGCGGCAGATACTGCAGTTTTGATCACCAAAAAAAAGCATTCCGCGACGGCGGCGGCCGAAAGTTCGGCGATCTGGCTGGTGTGGACTGCATAGGGCAGCGGTTTCGAGGCATCGGAGAGCCGAACCCCATCCTTATCGAAGAGCGCGGCTTTCAGGTTGGTTGAACCGATGTCCACCGCAAGGATCATGCGAGAGTCTCGATCAGTTCGAGGGTCTTTCTGACAAAACGCTCACCGTTAGCAGCGGGAAAGAGGCTCATTTGCGCCTCGTAGCCATTGGACTTCTCGGCTTCAGGAGTAACGATGTAGCCGTGCAGCTCGCCGTTTGACATCGTGGAAATAAAGGTCGGCATCCCTGACCGCCGCTTGATCTCGAGCCCATATTCCACAAAAAACTCCCCAGGCCATCCCACGAGGCAGCGGCTGCCAATTCGAAAAAGCTGAATTTCTGCATTTCGATATCTTTTACGTGCCGCCTGAGCTTCTCCGGTAAGCTCTGCCGTGGCCAGCGTCAGAACTTCCTCTGCACCGAAGACCGTGCATTCTGCGGTGCGAACTTTGGTGTGAGGTGCTCCCTCAGCCAGCAAGTCCGCATACCTCTCTCGCGCGGCTGCAAGATTGGCCTCGGCAACGGGAACGGAGGGGAAGCTTTTTCCTTGCAGGCGAAGCGTAGCTGTTTTGGCGACTAGCGGCAGATCGGCCGTATATCCGTCCACTGCACGCAGGGCCTCCAGCATGCGTTTTCCGAGCCTCCTTCCGAGCCGCTCCGCCTCGGTAAACGTCTGGGCATTAACCGCTCGGCGCGGGCTCTGGTTACCGCACAGACCATTGAGATAAACCATTCCTGCGCTAGGAAACGCCTCTTCGATTTCTTGCCTGGTAAATGCGATGAAGTCTCCGCTGATAAGAGTCGAGTCCTCGTGCAAGACAGTCGGGTGCATCCCATAGACGGAAATCACTGCGAGCGGGGACTGATCCGCCAGACGACGGATCACAAGCAGCCCGGCCTCGGGATCTTCCGGGCCATCAGATGCAATGCGGTTTCCTCCTGCCAGGCCGCTGACGTCGGTAGATGTCCAAGCGGCCTCCGCGGGCTCACGTTTTCGCCAGGCCTCGACGACGGCCGCCGTCGTTTCGATGCAGAGAAAATCCAGATACGCCGAATCAACGGGCGGGACGACGGGATCGTCCTTCCAGGCAAGGATCTCAGTCGTGTGCGGCCCCGAATGCGTGTGGGTCGCTCCGAGGAGGATGTTTTCTGATGGAATTCCAGTTTCTCGTGTGATTTTCCCGCGGCACTCCTTGGTCCATTCTGCGCTGACAAAAAGAAGATCGAGGGAAACCATCACAAGCGTAGTTTCTCCCTTTTTGAGGCAGAGCACAGAGGCGAAGAGCGGATCATGCACCCCGGTCGAGGTGCGGCTGACATGGGGGTAGCCTACGAGAAAGCAGGGCTCCTTCGGCGTGATGTCTCGACGGGCAAATCCAGCGGACAGCACGCTGTCAGTTTCTATTTTTGAGTTTTGATGTTTAATTTTCATTTCAGTAGCCGATGTCCCAACGCGTTTCGATATTGGCTGCAATACTTTCCGACACCCAGACATCGGTACGCAACGTCTGGAGAATCGATTCGGGCACGAGCGGCGTCACCGGTCCGTGGAGCACGAGGCGGCTGGTGAGGCGCTGCCAGGATTGAAAGCTGCCGCCGACCGTGATGCCCTGGAAGTCGATGCGGTGTTTCGCTCCGATGACTTCAGCCGGTCCGATTGTCGCAGCTTTCGGCGGAACAGCCGTCAAATCTCCGCTGGCACCGAAGCATCCGTGCAAGGAGTTCTGAGCGATCGTAAACGGGCTCAACGTGCAGATGCGAGGGCCGAAGGTTTTCCATTCCTCCAGCGACGCGGAGGCAAATTCCGGTGCATCCGGATCAATAAATGCAAGGTGCCCGGTCCATCCCGGTCCAGAGTAACAAATGTCGGCGCCGCCCAGATCAGCAAGCGCTCTTCCGTAGTCGGCAAGGGTTTCATTGCTCAGCAGGTGGATCTGTTTTTCTGGCGGACGAAGCTCAGGATCGATGTTCGAGATGAAGAATTTTTTAAATGCGTGGCCGAACCCAAACTCCCACGATTCAGGGGCGATGTCGCCGTGCTCGTTCGCGTATTCGTCCATGTTGAACGTGTGCAAGTGGCGGCAGGAGATCCGGTGTTTATTAATAAGATAGGCCACCTTGAAATAGGAGGGCCAGGGGTTGGGGGCAATTATCACCAATCGTTCTCCGGCCTCGGCAGAATGCCGGATTCGTGAAAACATGTCCGCGATCCAACGCGGCTCGAGCTCGGCATCCGGAAGAACTTCGATGCGGAAATCAGGGTTCGGGTGGCGTGTGATCTCTTCGCGCTTAATGGACCGTACGCGGGCGACGACCTCCTTGTCGCGGAAGGGCACAAACGTTGCAGGAGCAAAGGTAAACGTCTCAGGGCTTGGTGGTTTCATAAATTCGTGCTCAACGGCTTGCTCGGCCAGCCTTCGAGCCAGGCGAGCGTATTTTGTCGGCAGGCGCGATCGCGGAGATCATCGGGAAGCGAGTTCAGGCAGTCGACCTCGCGAGCGTACGAGCTCTGAAGTTGGATGCTGCTGTCCGCGTAGGAATAAAATGGCGCGTCGCTTCCCCAGATGAGCTTATTCGGAAAAGCGGCGGCGAGATCCTGCAGTACGGTCTCGGGCGAGGAAAAGTCGCTGGTGAATCGTTTCTCAACGGGCGCGACGGTTGGGAGGTCTCGCGCCGCACACTCGCAGTGGATGACGTGTGCCGAGCAGTCAAACCAGACGTTCGGCAGCTCCGCCACCCGGCGCAGGGTCGCCTCGTCGAAGCGGCAGGAATGGGCAAGAAGAAATCTCACATTCGGACGCGACTCGGCAACCTTCAGGATATCGGCACACTGCGACCATTCGTCTGAGGGATCGATGCTCGAATGGATCAGCAGAGGCAAGTTGTTCTCCGCAGCAAAGTCGAGCATACAGGAGGCGTTGCCAAGCAGTTCCGTGATCGGGGACTGGATGACCGTCGCCTGGATTTTGATCCCGAAAATCTTGAATTGTTGAACCAACAGCTTCCACTCGGAGACCTGCGCCTCGGGGAAGCGACCGGGATCAGCCATCAGGAAGGGAATGACCCGGTCTGCGCTTTGCGGATGAAGGCAATAAATCTCCTCAAGCAATCGCCGGTTTTCAAACCGATAGGGAACGTGATCAAAGGCCCCAGAGAAAGAGATTTTCCCCTTGAGCAGATCTGCGAAATCCAGGCCGAGGTAGCTCACGAAAGGAAAGACGACTGCTCGATCGATTCCCAAACGCGCCGCCTCGACAAGGAACTCGGGAAGGCCGAGCGCATAGGGCGACCAGCCCTGAAAATAGAACAACGGACAAACTCCGAGGTGAACATGGCAGTCAATTTTCATGCTTTGATCGTACAGGTTTGTCCAGATTTGGCGGATTCGAGCGCAGCCGTAAAGAGGCGGTGGCTCAGGTTGGATTCGGCGGGCGTTGCACATCCGGCAAATCGGGAGGGAGTGGCTCCCGTGGCTAGTTCGTTCACGAAGGCCGCCCACATTTGGAGAATCGCGTCGGTGAAACCAAACTCGAAATTTGGTCCGGTAATGGTTTTGTAGGAAGGGGTGTATCCCGTCTCGACCGCGCGGTAGGATTGCTCTCCACCTGTGTACTCGAGCAGTTGCAACACATTCGGGTTGCTGCTCGACCACCGCGCGCAGGCTTTTGTCCCAATAATCTCGGCATACCAGGTGTCTTTTTGTCCGGGGGCGATACGCTGGGTTTTGAGAGACCATGGGAAATGGAAACCATCAGCAGGATCAAGCGCCTCGCAGAGCAGCGTGGCGTTGTCCCACGTTTCGCAAGGGGCCATTCCTCCTTTGCCGTCTGGACGCTCTGTCACGATATTCGATAGAATCGCACGCACATTGAGCGCCCTCCAGCCAGCACGGAACGGGATGTGGCATGCGTGCATGCCGAGATCCCCCAGCACTCCGTATTTTCCGTTGAACTCGATCATGCGTTTCCAGTTAATCGGCTTCTTTACGTCGAGATCGCTCGAATGCAGAAACCCTGTGTTCGCTTCCAGAATACGCCCGAAAGCTCGGCCTTCGATCATCCCGCCCATCCGCTGCATGGCAGGAAAGAACGGGAACTGCGACGAGCATCGGACGAAGGCCCCGCTAGTTTCTCCCATATCCCCCAAGATTGCCGTATTCGCCGCGAGATCAATTCCGAAGGGCTTTTCGCCCATCAAGGCCTTTCCAGCACGGATCGTGGCCCCGTAAATCTCCTCGTGAAGATTGTGAGGAACGGCAGCGTACACCGCATCAATCTGATTGTTGGCGAGTAGTTCGCGATAGTCGGAGGTATATTGGCCGACCGACGGGAAATGAGTTTTGAACCACGACAGACTATCGGGGTTCCGTGCGCAGACCCCGATGATTTCCGGTCGCGCTACCTGGTCGTTCAAGTGGCACCAGCGCGCAGCCGCGCTGGCAAATTCACGGGCCATGAGGCCTGCGCCGATAATTCCAAATCGAATTGTTTTCATAGAAAGTGTGTCTATTTGTTTAAGTCTAGGGATGAGCTCCGCGTGCATGGATGCCCTCTGCAACTCGGCCTACCGCGATGTCCATGGCTGCCGCACGCATGGGCAAATCGTGTGACGTGCTGTAGGCGAGCACTTCGGCAAAGGCGGTTTTCATGCGTTCTTGCAAGCGGCCCTCAACTTCTTTGAGTGTCATTTGCTCGCGCTGAGTTTCCTGGGTGTATTCGAGGTAGGAGACAAAGACCCCGCCAGCATTGCAGAGGATGTCTGGGATGACAAATACGCCAGCATCATTCAGCAGAGCATCCGCCTCCGGCGTCACCGGCGCGTTGGCCCCTTCCGCAATAATCTGAGCACGAATCTTACCCGCATTTCCAGCATGGATTTGTGAGCCGGAAGCTGCCGGGATCACGACGTCGCAGTCTTGCTCGAAGATCGCAGCAGGGTGGATTTCCTCCGCGCCGAGAAATCTCGTCAGGCCGCCGGTTGCACGCACATGAGCTTGCAATGCAGCAATGTCGAGACCGTTCTTCGCGTAGAGCCCGCCGGAGAGATCAGCGATGGCGACCACTCGCGCACCACGCTTGGCCAACTCCCTGGCAGCAATCGCGCCGACATTCCCGAAGCCCTGCACGGCAACACGCAGCCCTTTAAGCTCGATGCCGAGATGGTGGCAGGCAAATTCCAGTGCAGCGGTCACTCCGCGCCCGGTTGCATCCCGCCTTCCGTGGATGCCGCCAAGGATGACTGGCTTGCCGGTGACGAAACATCCTTTCGTGATCGAGACGCCTTCGTCATGGGAAACGCAATCCCGGATGAAACCCATGTCCTGCTCACCCGTTCCCATATCCGGCGCGGGAACATACACCTCCGGCCCAATGTGGCGGCGCGCCGCACGAGCGAATGCACGGATGAGGATTTCCTTTTCTTCAGCGCTGAGTAAGGAGGGGTCGCATACGATCCCGCTCTTGCCTCCACCAAACGGCACTCCGATCAGGGCTGTCTTCCATGTCATTTCCATGGCAAGCCCGGCCACGGTATCGGCCGAGACTTCTGGGCTCATCCGAATTCCGCCCTTGGCCGGCCCCAGTACGTCGCTGTGCCGGGTAATATAGGCAGAGCATTGAAGGGTTTTCCCGCACGGGAGCACGGGATGCAGCCCAAGGGTGATCTGCTCTTTGGGACGAGCAAGGCGGATGCGGATCGATTCAGCCAGGCCAAGGCGCTTCGCCGCCGCCTCAAAGTGGTGAAGTGCCGTATCAAGGAGGCTATCTGACTTTGCGCATGGAGTTTTCATCGCGTTCGCTTTTTATGGCTGATAAGAATCAGACGTAGCCGTGGGCTTTTTCGACCTCTGCGATCGATTCCTCGATGATGTCGAGCCCTTTCAAGAGCGTTGCTTCGTCCATCACGATCGGCGGGCTCATGCGGAGGATGTGGCCTGCGGGAATCCACGCCAGCCCCTTTGCGAACGCCTTCTGATAGACTTCCGCGCCAGCCTTGTCGAATGGCTCCTTGGTCGTGCGGTCCTTGACCAGTTCGATCCCCATGAGGCAGCCCTTTGCCCGAACATCACCGACAATGGGATGGCGATCCTTTATCTCGTTCATTCTCTTGAGTGCAACGTTACCCAGATGCGCCGCCCACTCGTTGAGGTTTTCCTCTTGTATCACTTGGGTCGAGACAAGGGCGGCCGCGCAAGCCATTGGGTTGCCTCCGTAGCTGCTCGACGCGGAAATAGCCTCGAAACTTTCCTTGAATGGTTCCCGCACGGCCACGCAGGTCACAGGGAAACCATTTCCGAAGCCTTTGCCAATGGTGACGATATCCGGCACGACGTCCCAATGCTCCATGCAAAGAAACTTGCCCGTCCGTCCCCAGCTCGTGAGCACCTCATCGATCATGAGGAGCAGCCCGCGTGCGTCGCAGAATTTCCGCAGCTTCGGAAAGAAGTCGTCCGGCGGCATCACCGACCCGCCCCATCCCTGGATCGGCTCCAGGACAAACCCGGCCACGTCACCGACCGTTCCCTTGTCGAGGTAGGCATCATAGAAGGTGAGGTAGGCATCTGTGTCTATTGTGCCATCCGCCTTCGTCCACATCGGGCGGTAGGCATCCGGGCGTGGAACCATGTGAGCACCTGGCGCACGAACACGGCCATAGACGTGCGAGCGGATATGGCCAAGCGAAACCGCACCGTAGGTTTTTCCGTGATAGTCGTTGAAACAGGAAATCATTTCGTTTTTCCCTGTGGCTGCACGCATCACGCGCATCCCCGCTTCAACCGCCGTCGTTCCCGAATCGTAAAGTTGGAAACCGTTCAAATCGCCTGGCAGGATCTCGGCGAGCTTCTCCATCAGTTCCGTCTTCACGGGCGTGGTGAAATCATGGGCATTCATCAGCTTGTGTGCCGCTTTCGCAACAGCCTCGCTGATCTTCGGGTGGCAATGTCCGAGCGTCGTCACGTAAATGCCGGAAGAAAAATCGATGTATTCGTTTCCGTCCACATCTCGCAGCACGCAGGCCTCGCCCGAGTCAAAAGTGACAGGGAACAGCTTCACCTGGCCGCTCAGGCCTTTGAAATACTTTGTGCAGCGGTCATGCCAATGCTTCGATTTCGGGCCAGGCGCGGCAACGGCCATATTCGGGTATTTTGTCAGATCGGTTTTCCCCCAGTCCAGCGTGCTGAAAGGGGCGGCTTCGGATTCGGTTGTTTTCATGGTGATTATTGGAATGGTTTGGCGGTTGGTGTGGAAAAAGGCTCAGGCAAGAATCAGGTTTTTGGACATCTTACGCGCTAGGCGCAGGTAATCGCGGGGGGCAGCGCTGTCTGTGATAAAATATTCAAAATCGGCGAGCGTCCCGTTTTTCACCAGGGCGGTCTGTCCGATCTTCGAGCTATCGGCCAAGAGGCAGCACCGGGCAGCTTTCTGCCGCATGATCCGATCGACCTGCGCGAGCTGTAGATCGACATTGTAAGTACTTCCATCACTGCCAAGAGCCTCTGCCCCCTGAAAGACCCAGTCCGCAGAAAACAGTTCCAAGCAGCGCTCGGTCACCGGTCCGGTCAGGTCCGGACTCCCACGGTGGAGGATCCCGCCCAGCAGGACTACTTGGATGTTTTCGGAAAACTGCAAAGCTGAAGCCACTGCGAGACTTGGGGTGATCACCGTCAGGTCCGGGCAATCTTTCAAGAGTTCGGCAAGTTCCAAGGTTGTCGTTCCCGTATCGAGTATAAGCCTCTGTCCAGGCTCGACCAGCTTCCTTGCCGCCGCTGCGATCGCTCGCTTTTCTTGAATATGCGCCCGCTGGCGCGTGAGGTAGCTGAACTCGAATGCCATCCGTTCCGCGACAACTGCGCCGCCGTGGGTTCTCCGCACATCGGAGTTTTTTTCCAACGCCGCCAAGTCCCGACGGATAGTCATTTCGGTGACTCCAAGCTTCTTGGATATCTCCGAAATGGAAATCGAGGCTGAGGCCGCGAGCTGGTCGCGGATCGCACGAAGTCTTGCCGATGCGGACTGACGAAGTTGAGGTGGTTTTTGGCTCACGAACTGAAGTATGTGCTGTTCTGTCCGTTTACGCAAGGAGAAACATTTCCAAACATATTTATTGCGCGGCGATGAAGTGTTGCTAGATTTTCTTTCAATGAAGAAGACGTTGTTGGCGGTGGCTAACTGAACATAAATCTGCTACGAAGGGCTCAATAAGCCTGTGCAGAGATAGCTCCAACGCGTCTGCGCTAAAAAGCCGACGTTTCAAAGAATTTCCACTTTCTCCAACTTTTGATCTTAATGAGAACTATTTGCCACAAACTCAGTTCATTTGACATGCAGAACCTGAATGCGGTTCGTCACGCATTCGCTGATGCGCCGGAAATGGAAATGCGTCAGACATGGCTGCCTGCCCCTGAGAAAGAATTCCTGCCTGCCAAAGTACAGATTGGCTGGAGGGAGGACCGACTGCTTGTGTTCGCAGAATTGACGAGCAATGGGCCGTATAATCAGGCGACAATGAACAATCAGCTCTTGTGGTGTTTAGGGGACGTTCTCGAGATCTTCTTGCGAGACGAAGAATTCGACAACTACGTCGAGTTTCATGTCTCACCAAACGGCTTGCGCCTTCAGCTTTTGTTCCCTGGCACTTCGGTTTTCAAACAGGTTAGCGATAATGAAAAGGGGATCGAAGACTTGATGTCAGACCGTCGCGAATTCGATTTCTGCAATTGGGTTGAAGATAAAAACTGGACCATCTGCGCCTCGATTCCGAGCTCATTATTTCTGCCGTTAGGAACCGCGTTAGAGGGGCGCAAGTGGCGGGCTTCCTTTAGCCGGTATGACTATTCGTCGCCAGATGGAACTCCGGTGCTTTCTTCGACTTCGCCCCACGTCGAACTCTCATTCCACCGCCAGCAGGAGTGGGCTCACATTGAATTTCGATGACAAGTTCATTTTCTATATACATATGAAAACGATGCCGGCTGAGAGCCCCAAAACAATTCTTCTGGTTGAAGATCAGGCACTCATCTCCATGGCCCAGCAAATTGAACTCGAGTCATATGGGTATACTGTCATCACCGCGAATACAGGGGCAAAAGCAGTACAGATTTCCCGAACCAATCCCGAAATTGACCTCATCCTCATGGACATTAACTTGGGTAACGGGATGAATGGAATCGAGTCGGCGATTCAGATTCTTAATACTCGTCCTCTGCCTGTGATCTTTCTTTCAAGTCATACCGTTCGGGAAGCTGTCGCTCTGACGCACGGGCTTTCTATATATGGCTACATCCTCAAGGGAACGAATATCAGCGCTCTTGATGAGTCGATAAAATCGGGATTCTGCCTGTTTAAGACCCATATCAGACGAGTGGCTGAGATGGAGCACTTTGCCACCGCACTCAATGCCGCCTGTGCGGGAACCCTTACAAGGAATAAGTATTCCAATCAGTTTTGCATTGCTAGGCCTCCCATTCCGAAAGGCCGACCTTTCTTTCATTGAATATTCCCGAATTCCGTTATAATAGCCTCGATATCAATGACCTGAGTTTATCCTCCTTCTCGGATTCCTCTCCAGGCACATCAAAGTCGTTCTCCTTCTCTTCCAAACCCCCGCATCGCAATTGGGCCCGCAGCGTTTTCCGGACGTGCCAGGAAAGTCACCCGATGCCCGAATTTCAGAAACACATCGCCCGCTTGGCCGGGGCAACAGCTTTAAAACATATCTGGGCTGTCCGGACAGTCCGACAATCGACCGGATAACCTCAGCTAACAACCAAAAGTGTATAGTGGAGAAGCGGTTCTCCAAAGTCCCTCGGGGGGCGTAGGGCGAATAGGCTCAGCTTTTCAATGCGTAGTGGCCGGGAGCGAGTTTTGTTGTGAGCCGCTTGCCGGTTGAACTGAACCAGACGCCAACGCCTGCGAGGGAGAGGTTCAGCTTTTTGGAAATCTCGCGGGTGGAAAGTCCCTTGCTCCCTGCGGCTTCAAGAAGGGCGAGGATCCTTGCCTTCGTGCCACCGGGCTTCACTCCAGGCTGTGGGCCGCGCTTTGTGGGTTTTTTGGCTGCAGGTTTCTTGGATTTCTTGTCCGGCTTCACAAACGGACGGATGAGGGTGTCGATGGCGGATTCAGAGACGTTGAGCTTTGCGGCGATTTCCGGGATTGTGAGGCCGTCCTCTCCGGCTGTTTCGAGCGCTGCGACCATTTGCTGCATCAAGACCTCATCTTTTTCATCGCTCGCGGCGGATGCGTTTGGAGCGGCTGGCGTGGGCTTGCCCCTCCGCTTTGCCCGCGTCTTCTTTTCGAGAGGGAGCGCAGATTTTGGCTCTGCGACTGCGACGATAGGTGCAGGGATGGGGGAGGCAATGGTCGCTACGATGGCGGAATCAATTTCGGCAAGCTCGGCGAGAAGAGCGTCCTTTTTCTGAGAGAGGGCGAGGAGGGAACGAAGGGATTGTGAAGTCAGGTTTTGCATGGGCGTTAATATGGGCGTGGGCGAAATTGCATTTTCTCGCAATGAGGATAAACAACTCCGCATTTGGGAACCAGCGGATAATCGGTATCTGACTGGATCCAGAATTGAGTTAAATGAAAAGACACCACTTCCTCCTCGGCTCCCTCCGCGCTGAACCGTTGCATCGAACGCATGTTTCGAGCTGACCTTGCGGCTCCTAATCCCGCACCCAGCCCGCGGGGCGGCCACAGCGCCCGATAGAGATAGCCGGCTTGCTCACAAACCGGCAGCTCTGGCTTGGCGCCAGCGCCCGAGCTCTTCCCTTCGGGCTCGGACTGCCGCTACCTCGCCCTCCGGGCGTTTATGAACAAGCCTCGCCTGCGGTCATTTTTGACCCTCAAAGTGTCTTTTTCCATTCAGGCAACACGGGGAGGACTTCAGACGTGCGCAATGATCGATCTATGACTTTGGAGTGATCGGGGACACCAAAGGGAACGCTCCCATTAGAGAAAATGACGCAATCACTTCATCCAATGCGGCTTCGGCTTCGAGAAAAGTCACCGTTGCAAGACTCTGATCCTGTTCGTAGCGTATCCGCACTTGTGCCCAGTCTTGTTTGAAAGTCTCAAGCCCGGCGCAATCAACATACCGGGACTCACACGCCAACCTAAATTCCTGCATCGCCTTCGTCCAGAACTCGACTTCCATCAGTGGGCGATGCTTGACGATCCGGGCGATATCGTGCAGGTCTTTCACTCGGTATTCACGGGTACCCCCGTGCACCTTTCTCCTGTATTCAGGCAGCGACGTGAGGTAGGCACGGAGCTTCTCTCCGGCAATGCGGTGCAGCGCATAAACCCGCGCAGGGGCACCAAAAAACTCATGCGTCTCCACTGCGTCTGGACCGTAGGATTCCGCCGCTGCCACTTCTAGTTCGGCAGCGGGTAGGCCGCGGATGTTGGCCATCTGATGGTCTCGGACCACCAACTTTACCTGCAACATGTCCCATCCGCGCGGATGGTGATTCGCTGGGTTCCGTTCAAATCTGGCATCGTCCAGCGTAAAACGAACGGGATTCTGTCTCTCAAAATGGCGTCGAACAGCTCGTGGGAGATGTTCCTGTAGAAACTCTTCCTGTCGGTCAAGGCTTCCCATTTCCTTCACCCAGCTCGGCTCCGCTGTCGCATCGATATCCATCGAATGGCGGCTCTCTCCGAGGTAGAGATTCAAAATCCGCGCTCCTTTGAAGACAAGGGCAGATCGCAGTTCCACATCGTGCATCATCGCCTTCATGACCTCCTGTAGGACTTCATTTACCCAGCGCTCGCGTTGAAGCGTATTCATGGTCAAGGAACAAACACTCTCCACCCTCCCGAAATTTGTCCGTAGTTCAGGCCGGGCAAAAGTGCCACCATCTCGTCGTGGCTGCCGATTCTGCTTTTCGCCGCACACAGAAGCCTTCCAAGCGCGGAACTATCTCCCACTGTGGTATCAAACATCTCCAGCATCGCACCCACTCGTCGGATAAGCGAAGTCCTCCCGATGGTCTGCAAATACTCTGCCATGCGATCGAAATCGGCCTGCTTCTTTGCGTGTCCCCATGCCTCGAAAACCACCGCCTCCCCGCCGCATCGAACAGGCTGCAAAATCGTATCCAGCAGCGTCTGTTCGAGTGTCGTCACGCGATAGCAAGTTCGCGGACCAATCTCCCGCATCTGTACACCGGGCGTAAGGCCGCAAAAGCGTTTCGTCTCGTAACAGCGAATCCCATCGAAATCAAACAATCTCATTCCCAAGGGATTTCGCCCAGAGCCCTCAACCGGTACTGTCGCTTCCAGGGGCATTCCACTGACCAGACGTCCGATATGGAAGAATGCCGGCATTTGGGTGGTAAGTTCGTAGAAACCAACGGCTCCGAAATAAGAGATCACACCCGAAGGCAACACCGCCTGAAGAACTTCGAGGGGATCGATCACCTCTTCCTTCGTTGCTTCTTGGTCCATCAAGTAAATCTTGCGCCCCTTGACGTTTTCAGTAAGCGGTAGGCAGTGGAGCCACTTCATACGGACCATTTGCTCCTCAACTTTGTTTCCAGGCGGAAATGAGGTTCTCAAGTCGGTCCGGATCCGCTTGCCAACACGATTGATGACGTGAATCAACGACGTGTCCTTCCAAACGCGCACAGTCGGATGTTCTTCGCACGGGCGTGACACGACCTCCGCAAGGAGCGGAACGAAATGTTGCCAGACCTTCGTTGAAATAAATTCAGTCACAATTTGATCTCGGGATGTCAAGCGTACTCATCATCGATCAGTTGGTGGATAGCTAAAGCTATCCACCAACTGATCGATGAATCAAGAACAAAAATAATAATTCTTGCATTTTCTATATTAGGGATGCATGCTTTGCGTGGCTTTAGCCACGCAAAGCATGCATCCCTGAACACCACAAATCGGCTTGCCGGGAGAGAAGAGGGCGAGGACCGCCATACGGATTATGTATTCGGAGTTGCGTTAGAACTTGCTTCCAACTCTTTTTTGGCAAGCCTGTCTTTGGCCTCGGCCATTAGTGCGGCGAGGTGTGCAACCCATGCTTTTTGGAAAGCCACATCTGCTTGGCAAACGCTTAAATAAGAAGTCCACTGATAATCAAAGTGTTACATTCTTTCGCCTCGCCCGGCGAGGGGGATACTTAAATAAACATCACGCCCAGAAAGGCAGATACCGGGAGAGTTTTCGCGATGTGCCGGCCTTTTCGTCGGGTTTGATGACCTTTGCGGTGATGGCTGCACTGATAATCTGGGAAACAATGACGGTTTTGCTCTCCGGCAATTTGAACCGCTCCCGCAGGCTTTGATTTGTCATCTTTTGGTGGAACACATACCGCAAACAGCAGTGCTGGTAGCAGGCGCGAATACGGTCATCGCGCTCCATAGAGTCGAAGGGGCGAGGGGCGAGAAGCACAACAGAGAAGCGTTTGAACCCGGCGCGAAAATCCGGCGGGGGGAGTTGGTGAAGTTCGATGGCTTGGATCACCTTGTCCACGCCGCTGCCTTTTTCTTCGCAGATGGCAAAGCGGCGCATGATGTCGGCAAGTCGTTCATTGCGCGACTGGTAGCCATCAATGAAGCGGTCCACCGGGACGATCGGTTCGCCCGGATTCGAAATTTCTACACGATCGGAGTAAATCTCGATCATGACTGACGCCCCGCCAATTGAGAAATCCTGGTGGATGAGGGCGTTGGCCACGAGTTCGCGGATCGCGATTTCAGGAACAAGTTTCACCTCTTTCCGAAGAGCGTCCTGGATGACCTCGTTCTGCGGAAGTTGGGACATGATGAAGTGGACGATCTCCTGAAAGCCGACGGCGTAGCCTTTGATGACGGGGTTATCGAGTTTTGTGTCGAGTTTTGAGATGCCGGTATAAACCACAACCCGGGGAGCTTTGCGGGCGATGTCCGAAAAGTCTTGGAGTTGTTTGGCGAGGAGTAGTGCCCCCAAACGACGAATGGCGTAGCTTCCATCCTCGATATCCACGAGTCGTTCCTGTTGAAGCCGGTCAAGAACGCCATTCTGGTCAGCGGGGTAAGGCAGATTAAGCAACTCGAAAAATGTCTGGGTATCGAGGAGTTCCACAACTTGCTGGGCGTCGAGACCACGAAGCGAATATTCCTGCAACCAGTCCGGCTCGCCCTCCGTGAAAATGCGGCGGAGGTGATCCTCACTCATGGGAACCAGTTCCTCCCCGGATCGCATGAGATAAGTGCCCTCCAGATGGTAGGCCGTTCCTCGCGGCCGCGAGGGAATGTAAAACACAACCACTCGGCCATCCGGATGGTTCACTTCTTCGACGTCCACACGAAACCCGAGGATCTGAAAAAGCTTTTCCGCCATGCCAACGGGATCATTGACTGCAGACGTTCCGACCACCGAGCGAGGCAACTTGTCTGCGATCCCCAGCAGGAGATGCCCCCCTCCTTCATTGGCAAGTGCGACGCAATACTTGCAGAGCTTGCCAAAATCGAACTGTGTTCTGGCTTCCTTGAATTCCAAGTGCTGGTGTTCGGATTTTGCATCCCTCCAAAGATTGATCTGTTCCGGGGTCGTTCTCATGCGCCTGAAGGTGGACAACTACCGAAGAGGACCTTCCGTGGCGATAAAAAGAAAATGAGACCTTTCCGCTCCGCACCAAGACGTCGATTGCCCCGGAATCACCGGAGCACGCCGGGGAGGTTCCGAAAATAACGCGCTCACCTCACATGAGCCGAGACGGGCTTCGTCATCTCGAACATGGTGGAGGCGGATTCAGATTGGGAGCCGGGCCTAGCTTGCGACGGCCGGGCGGGGATTTTCTCGTTGGGGCGACGAGCCGGGCAATCAGATTGGGCAAGGGAACGAGGGACGAAGAGGATGCGCCCAATCTGATTGCCGGGAGAGAAGGGGGAACGGGCCGCGCTTGCGCGGGACAGTTTTTTTCATTCGCTTTGATTGTTTGTTTCTGTGGCTGCTATTCCACTCGCGATTGGCGACCCGTTTTCATTCTATCGGTCGTCGTGCAGATCGATTGTTGAAAGGATCGAGGGTTTGACGTGCTGCGAATGTCTTTTTGATTTCCTCACCATGTGCGTGGTTTCGCTGCTTCGCGCAGCTCACGCCGTCTGGTGTCTGGTTATTAACAGGGGGCAGGCCCCCTGCCCCCCGTCCGGGGTTACCACCCCGCGCCCCGGAGATATCTTCGCTCAAAAATCAGAGGCAAATCCGATAGTTATGACCGGCTCGGCATCGTCACCCGGTCCACAATCGCAAACCAGCTGAACGCGTTGTTTCCTCGTTCCCTCGCGGGAAAGGATCAATTCATAAACAAAACGTGATCCCCGGCAACGCTTGGCGGACAGCGAAGCCATCCACAAAACATCCCAAAGCCTCCCCTGCCAATCCTGCCAAGGGGTCCTTTTCGGTATCGTCTCAATGACATCCCACAGTGAGCGGCTAAGGGCAACCGGATAAACAAATCCGGCTTCCCTCGCCGTTTCGGTGACGTCCACAAGCTGGCCATCGGCCAGGGCTTGGGCGCGGGTGTAGGAATAGATGACCGGGCCGAAGATCTCGGTCAGAGCGTTCGTTTGTGGTGTGTTGTTCATAAGTTTGGATCCAGAAAAGGGCTAGAGAAGTCCGGCATCACGGAAGGAAAAGAACGGGCGGCGGCCATCTTCGTCGGTCCCGTGGATAACGTGATCGATCAGGTTTATTTGCAGAAGAGTGGAAGCCTCCCGCATGCTCGAAGTCATCCGGCGGTCGGCACTGCTGGGCTGGGGGTCGCCGCTCGGGTGATTGTGCATCAAAACAAGGCCATAGGCTGCCCCCACAATGGCAGCTCTAAAAATCTCCCGAGGGTGGGCAACCGTCTCGTTGATCGTCCCCATGGAAACAACGTGGTAACCAAAGGGGCGCATTTTTGTATCAAGCAAAATCGCCACAAGGTGTTCCTTGTCGGGTTCGAAGCCCGGATCTTGGGCGATGATTTCGCCCCAAAAGGCATGGGCCTTTTCCGGGCTATCCAGAGGCGTCCGCGCAGCCCCATAATGGGCTAAGCACGGCTCACCGATTCGGTTTAAGACCACTTTCAAGGGGTTCGCAAAAGAAGAATTGTTGTGTTTCATATACAATTTTTCTTCGAAGCGAGCCCCCCAAGCGCGAGCGGCAGCCAAAGTCCCGCCGAGTCACAGGCCAAGCGCAGAGCAGCACAAAATCGAGTAAAAGCCCGTAGGAGGGAACCCCGGGCGGCGGCCTAGGGCTTCGATTTTTGGATAGTCTTGACGCGGTTAGTCCCCGCAGGGGATCGAGAGAAATGCAATGGCACGAGAGGCAGGCTGCAACCCGGAGCCCGTCACAGGGCGGAGGCTAACGGAAAAAACGACTGCAAGGAGTATCTTGCCCGGAAGGGCAACAAAAGGTGGCGGGCACGCCGCCGGCTAAAGATTTATCCGCGCTTGCGCGGAAAATATCAAGGGAAGGGATGAGATCGCGGGAGGGCCGGATTTTCTCCAACCAAGCCGCCGCTCGGCGGGGACCCCGCGAAGCTGGGGGAGACCAAGGCAAAGCCGAAAAAATACGAGCCTGGACGCAAAATCGCCCCGATCCCCGCCCCGCCGTCCGGCGGGGACATCAAACTGGGGGCCGGGCCTCGTTTATGATCCAGCGGAAGCCTCCCTTGATCCTAGCAATGAAGAGAGTCACGAACGGACGCGACGGGCTGGTCAAGGTGGGAATTCCGCCCGCGCTTGGCACGGGGTCGCATAGGGGCCGGGCGGGACTATCATTTGGGCGACGATCCGGGCAAACAGAGTGGGTGAGGGCGCGAGGGACGAAGCGAATGCCCCCTCTCTGTTTGCCGAGAGATGTGAGGGGGTCGCGCTTGCGCGGATAGATTTGGATGCTAGGCCGCCTGCAATGCCTCTGGGTGGTGCCTCGCGACTGCAAGCAGTCGCAAAGCGGCACCACTGGGCTTCCTCGTGCCGTTTTCCCATGAGATTGCTGTCACCTTCGGCACGTTGAGCAATGCAGCAAACTCGATTTGAGTGCAGCCCAAACCCGCCCGAATGGCACGGATTTCCTTTGCCGGGATCGCCTTCACTGGCGACGGCAGTTTAACCGTGCGCTCGCGTGCGTTCTCACGTCCAGAGGCAAAGCCCTCAACCCGCGCAAGCAGCGCCTCGGCATCGAAATGAATCTGTGCTTTTTTTGTTTTCATCGTTTGTATTTCTCTTTGATCGTTTCCACTGCCTCCCGCAAACGCTTCAACATTGCAGTCGGAATGGTCGCTTGCTTTGCCTTCGTGTAGAGCATGAACAGCACAAACCGGCGAGGCTCCGGTAGCCAGAGGTAAATAACACGCGCCCCAGCGCTCTTTCCCCTCCCCGGCAGCTTTAATCGCACCTTGCGCAATCCCCCAGAATGGCGGATCAAATCCCCCACCTCTGGTTTAACCGCAAGCTCTGCCTCGAATTGCCGCAACGTCTCCTCATCGGCGACGCGCAACAATTCCTCAACAAAAGCATCTAATTGGACAAAGCAAACATCCATCGCCTGCGATATTATACATTGTATAACTCGTGTCAACAAAAGAATTGTAGCCCGGCAATTGGGCGCGAGGCGTTTTCCACCTTTTGGCTGAAAATCTCACGCTACCCGAATTTCAGAGAAATTAGCTGTCTTCCTGGAGCAGATTCCCAACCGATGAGTATCGGTTGTTGAAATCAAGGAACCCATTGCTCCCCTTTCACCGCAGGAATACTGCGAATTGATGGCGGATCTGCTATCGTTTGGCAATGACGAGTGGGACTTTCAAATGAAGGCTGATGCTGCATCCGGGAAACTTGAGTTCCTTGACCGGCACATTGAGATTGCGAGGAAAGAAAGAACACTGCCCCCGCTGGAGTCTGCCTTCGAAATAATTGACCTTACCAAAGTAAGGGAACCCCTGAGTTCTGGTGGCTCTATCGTGGATTGCCTGTGGAGATCCGCATCCTTTCCAGAAAGTTTTATCGGATGTGGAGCAGATTTCCGTTCCATCTCGTTGCACTTTAAGAATATTGGAAGCGAAGCGTTCGGCTTGGGATTAACTGTGGACGGTACTTTTGTGTTGGACTGGATCGGCCCCCATGCAGAACACGACCGCCTTCCACCTCAGCCATCGGAACAATATTCGAGGAAAAAGCTGGCATTGACTATAAATGCAATACCTTTACTATAAAGGCATTGCATTTTCTTCTCCATTGACATTTCCATCGCGAAATGCGTTAATAAAGAAATATGGACCCGTCACTGAATTACTCCAGTCTAATCATCGCCCGCAACACTGCTCGTGCTGCGCATGCCGCAGCTCTTGCTGTTCTTAAAGCTGCGCAGACCGAGAGAACTTATTCGGTTGCGATATCACATCGCAACAGGTTTAACATAAAAAATATGTGGATTGAGATGCTTGGTTGTTTGGGCGTCATTCGATTGGTGCGACTGCGGAACACTCCGGCACTGCCGCTCGCTGAGGCTGAGGAGGCAGTTGTCTCTGCTAACGCTCACTACTTTGTGGCTAACGCTGCGGCTAAAGCAGCGGAGGAGGCTGCTGTGCGCGGATGGGCGGACAGTGTGTCAGCCGGAATATGCGTAGCGCAACGACTGCGCGACACTCTCCAAGTAGCCGCCGAGGCTGCCCCAAACGACGCAGATGCCGCCGCCGCTGCCGACAGATCTGCGGCCATATATTCAACTCACAGTAATAATATTTTCGCCATCCGAACTCAATGCGAATGAGATTGTTTGCTTGCCTCTTACCCCGTGGATCTGAGGTCTTTTTCTCGACAACTTCATTCAGTCAGACAAGCGAACGATGTATTATTTTCTGACGGGCAGTGAGGCCAGAAAGACTTTACATGTTGAGTAATATCTTTATGCACAGCGTATTGTAAATAAATAAAGCTTGTGTTGTAGGCAATAACTCGCGAGGCTCTGCCGCGTTGCAAAACACAAAATGAAAAAGATTTTAAACTGGCTTTTTTTTCCGCCGTCTTCAATTTCGCCAACCGCCGCACGCCGGACGGCGGACCCAGCCAACGGAACGCGCAGAACATGGCGGCTCGACGATCCGTTGTATTCGTTCGCAAGTCTCGACTCTCGAGGACGCAAGGCCACGATCACCACGACGATTGGGAAAAGCTGCGAAGGAACCGTCGTCTTCGGCCGCCCTGGATCTGGGAAATCAAGCGGTACAGCTGCCCACCTTTCGCGCGCAATGCTCCGCGCCGGTTACGGAGGTTTGGTATTATGTGCGAAAACGGGCGAGGCGGATGCGTGGCGAGCCAGAGCTGCAGACGCCGGACGCACAGACGATCTTGTTTTTGTCACCGCAGACGGCAACGCGAAGCTCAATTTCCTTGATTATGAGCTGACCGAGGGAGGCGGAAACATCGAGGGCGTAATTGGACTTTTAACGAAGATATCCGAGGTGCTTTCACCCGGCGACGGACGACAGGACGTCTGGGAAAAGTCAGGCAAGGAACTGCTACGCAATGCCCTCGATCTCTTGCGGCTTGCGAGAGAAAAAATGACGGCGGGAACAATCCTTGCCGCCTGCATAGACGACGGTGCGATTCGCGGGTTTATCGAGGCCGCGCAAAACAACACCGGCCTGAGCGAAGACGACAAAATCGATCTCGACGCGATTGGGGGTTATTACAAACGTGAGATTTTTCGGCACTCAGACAAAACCCGTTCGTCGCTAACCATGTCGCTTTCCGCGACGCTCGGCAATTTCAAGCGTGGAGTGATGAGGCAACTGTTTGCAACCGAAACAACCGTCCGTCCGACAGACACAAGGCAGGGCAAAATCATCATCGTTGATTTACCGGTAAAAAAATACAACGACCTCGGAATTCTCGCGGGAGCGGTTTGGAAAAGCAGCTTCCAAAACGTGATGGAAAATATAGTCGCAACGGAGGCGACGCGGCCTGTTTTTGTTTTTGCTGACGAATATCAGTTTTTTACCGGGGCATGCGACGAAGTGTTTCAATCAACCGCAAGAAGCGCCCGAATCTCGAGCGTATATTTGACTCAAAACTTCCCAGGGCTAAAGAATAAATATGGTGGCGATTTAAAGGCGGAGGCAAAAGCAAAAGCATTGCTGGGCAGTATGGCGACAAAGATCTTTCACTCAAATGACTGTCCCGAAACTAACACCCTCGCGGCGGAAACGATTGCGAAAACGTTGCAGGAGCGCGAATCCCACAATACAAACGCGAGCTTTGGCGGACAGGACGGTGGGGCCGTCCAAGGAAGCGGCGGGACGTCAACTAATCTTGTCGTAGACTACCAGTTACATCCCGTCGAATTTCAAAACCTCTCGACGGGAGGGACCGAAAACGAACACAAAGTAACCGCCGTTTTGTTTCAAGGTGGCCGAGAATTCCCAAATGCGAAGAGATTCACCCATGTAATTTACGATGCAATCTACGAATAAGTCTCACTCCGCTTCGATGATCCTCTCCATTTTTGCCGGGGGAGCACTCGGGGTTTCAGTTTATAACGAGAGCCTCACGGTCCCAGACAGCCTCGCCAATGCCCTGATTTTTCTAGCCGCGAAAACGCCACTCGGCGGTAAGTGGATGGGAGCATCCATACTTGCCGGACTCATCACATTCTGTTTCCTCATGCTGCTGTTTGAAACCTTGAGATGGAAGCTCTTGGTCCGCGCAGCAAGGCACCGACAGTCTCTCGCCGAAAGAGCACAGAAGAACACTGCTCCTCAACGTGAAAACCCAACGGATCAGTTGAGAAAACTTTACAAATAATTCCCTCGAGAAACGGGCTAGCGATCAAACAAGTCCGCTCGGGTCTGGTTTTTTTCTAACTTTCCGGGTAGGGCCAGTTCGCAAGGGCTGGGCCCTACCCGGAAACTTTAAAATCTGTATTCGCAGCCGAATAAATGGGCAATGTAAGGAACGATGTATTTTACTAGGCAAATAAGCACGACAACTCCTGCCATGAAGGCAAGCGCCATCCGACCGAAAACAAACTCTTTTATTCGTTCGCGGCTGTGTTGGACAAGCTCAGTTGCCGCCCTTTCGATTCCCTCCGTCGCGATGTGTAGTTTGTTCACCGCTTCCGCAACAAGCCGCGGAGCCTCTCGCGTTTGCAAGAGCTCCTTTCTAAGCTCGTTGATTTCTCTCTTGAGCTGCTCGGCGTGAGCATCTAACGCCACTTTTTGCTGCTGCATAGCGGCTGCGATCGAGCCGGAAATCTGCTCAGGAATTGAGTGAGCAATCGAGGAAAAAAGGCCCATTGAACGGATAACTTTAAGGATTTCATCTGTATCGGGGAGTTTTTCAGCATACGCGAGCATTTCCCGAAATTCTGCCCGGTGCTCGTCCGTAGGCAGATATTTTTCAAGCGAGGCAAGGTCAGCGCGTGACATATCTCTAGATGAACCTTTCTGCCGCACGTTGGATTTCACCGAATACTTCGCGCAGCCAAGCCCGGACGGGGATTCTCCCGCTGGCGGCCGCAAGAATTTCGCCTTTCCGGCTGGCCGGAGCGTCAATCGCTGCCTGCGGGGTGAGCCCTCTCATTTGCAATTCGCTGGCGAGATCGGCACGCAACGCGGGAAAATGAATTACAGTTGCGATTTCCTCAAGAAGCGCTAGTTCCTCAAGTTTTAGCTTTCCTCGCATTTCATTTATAACAAAAACAAACGAGGCTTGCTTAACTGTTTTCGCATAGCGCAAAGCCTGTTCGCTTGTAGTCGGCTCTGTGGTAATCATCGCGATGATGTTTATCTTTACTCCCTCTATTTCAAATTCTGGCGCGTATTGATTCAACCAATCCGCTGTTTCCGTTCCTGTGGCGGCGGGCATGTCCACTATAACAACATCATTTTGAGCATCGAGTGCAGCTGACAACAAAGCGTCAAACCCCTCCCTTTGCCGCAAATTGATTTTCGTTGCACCGGTGCAATGTGCCAGCGAATTGACGGCCATTTGCTCATGCTCTGCATCAAAGACTGCGGCAGTCGCTTCGTTTGCTGCTAGATAATCAACTAATGCACAAGCAAACGCAGTTTTCCCTACGCCGCCTTTCCCGCCAATTACTATATTGAGTTTCTTATTTTTCATCGCTGGTTTTGTTTGTTTTGTTTTCACTTAAGATTCTATTGTGCGGAAGATTCGCAATAGCCGCTTCGATTTTTTCCTGTCGTGCTTCTTCCTCCGGATCTATGGCGACTGACGCCGCTCGGCTGGCTGCAACGCGTCGGAGAATAGCCCCTCGCCTTTCCCCCTGGTCTTGTAACTGGTCGGTGACGGGGGTGATTGCAGACGAAACTGCCGCCGCTGAAACAAGCGGGCTGATCTGAGCGATCTGCCGGAATGGTCGCAACTCGTCCCGTATTTTCTGCATGCGGACGGTGTATCGATGCCAGAAATTCGCCAGCGCGTTCGGCGTCACTTTGGTTCCGTGGGCCTCGGAGATTTTCCGCGCAATGTCGGTGAAGTTCCGCCCCTTCATTCGCTCTGCGAGAATAAAGTCTGTGTGTGCGTACAATGCGGATGCCATTGCTTTTAGTTTACGCCTATTCACGGGTTACGCAAGTTTATTCTCAAATCTTCACACTATTTCACGATCGAACGGCCAGTCTGTGAAATATGGTGAACTAAAGTGATACTCCGTAACTGTATTCCCTGCATTTCACTTGTTTTCACGCGGTAGACTCACGTGCATAACATCGTTAGGGGTAAAGTGTGAATGATTTTGTAGCGCCGTTCCGGCGCGGAATTCGCTTGCCTGGCAAGCGTCTCTTTGGAACCATGCCTGTCATGATCTCATTCTCGACCCTCACAAGTGCTGCACAGGCTTCGAGCTACCATGACGATCACTTGTCCCGTGGGGACTACTACGACGACAAAGAGCGAGCTGCTTCGGCATGGTTTGGGATTGGCGCGGATAGCCTCGGACTGTCTGGTAAATGCACGAAAGAAGACTTCGAGAATCTGTGCACCAACCGGCGCCCGGATGGCAGGAAGCTCACGGCAAGGGATGATGCGGAGCGACGGGTTGCCTTCGATTTTACGCTGGCACCTCAAAAATCCGTTTCGATCGTCGCTCTCGTCGGCGGGGATGATCGCGTTCGCGAGGCACACCGCACAGCGGTCGCAGCGGCAATGAAGGAACTTGAATCCTTTTCTGCCGTTCGGATTCGAACGGGAGTGGAAATAGGAAAAGACCGGATCACAGGCAACGTTATCGGGGTAGCTTTCGAACATGAAACAAGCCGGGCGGCGGGAAACGGCATTACGCCGGATCCGCAATTGCATACTCATCTTGTAATCTTCAATGCAACGAAAGACGGAAGCGATTGGAAGGCTCTTCAAAACTTTGAAATGCTTCGGGCTCGTTCTCTCGTAAATACAGTTTACGAACATCGCCTCTGCCAAGAGCTGAAATCAATCGGCTATGCAACTAGAGAAACGGGCCCGAAGACTTGGGAGCTTTCGAGCATATCAGATAAGGAAGTATCTCATTTCTCGAAAAGGCATAATGCGATTCAGAAAGCAGTGGATGCGGAAGCGGAAAAAAACGGAGTCGGTAATCGCAAGGCTTTGGCGGCTGAGATCGCACAGGATAATCGCATACGCAAGCAACCGGAAGCTACTGCCGACGCTTTGCGGGCAGACTGGAAGGCCCAAATATCCACCCTGCGGGAAACTGATTCTCTCGCCTTGGAGAACGAGACCGCTACGGAGAAAACTGACATTTCAGCCAAGGAAGCTGTCGAATTTGCCAAAGCAAAGATTTTCGAACGGGCAGCTGTCGTTCGTGACGTGGACGTGATGGCGGAAACCTTTCGGCGGGCGCGGGGATCCAGCGCAAGCATCGAGGAGCTAAAGGCGGCTGTCATGGGAGATACGAAGATTTTGCGATCGATAGATGGACGACAAGTCACGACCGCCGGGGTCCTTGAAAACGAAAGCAGGGTTGTTGACCTGGTACGACTCGGACGCGACAAATTTGCGCAGCTCGCACCTGGAGGGCTGATCGGAGAGCGCGCAGATAAATTGACCCCTCGGCAGCGGCCGGCGGCCGAAATTGTTATCGGGTCGAAAGACTTCGTGACTTTGTTTCGCGGCGGGGCGGGAACGGGAAAGAGC
>Ga0194063_10000670_pt1 | contig 24252 bp, 16 predicted proteins | sample SepL3720m_MetaG_FD_155459 | JGI IMG/M metagenome (GOLD analysis project Ga0194063, IMG submission 155459) | Anoxic zone freshwater microbial communities from boreal shield lake in IISD Experimental Lakes Area, Ontario, Canada - Sep2016-L373-20m | ecosystem: Environmental > Aquatic > Freshwater...
ATCCGGAATATCCCCATGAAGCGCCCCAGAAACTGCGCGGGAACCACATCGTTGAACAGATACCAGAAGACCGAGCCGACAAACATGTTGAAGAACTGGAACATGATCAGAAATCCCGCGAGCAGAGCGATCGTGATAGTGGCGGGGGTGAAGTGCCGCAAGAACTCCGAGTTCCGCTGCAGGGTCGCGCAAAGATCATCGCCCAGGCCCATGAGCGCCAGGCTCCCGCAAAGAAAGGGCATTGTCCAGAGAATGAAGGGGATCCGGCGGCCCCATTTGCCCCGGTGCCGGTCGCTCTTAAAGCTGACATACGGGCAGACGGTCATGTTCAGAATTCCCGGAGCGGTCGTCAGGATCAGCGCCATCAGCGAGTTGGAACACCCCAGGGATTTCAACTTCAGCGGCAATATGCTCGGAACAACCGCCTCCATCATCGTGTAGCAAAAGTCCCCCCACAGCAGCCATGCAAAGAGCGCAAAAAGCCCCATTTTCGTGTAGGTCAACGTCCCGCAATGGTAGGCTTTGCTTCTCGGTGGAGTTGTTGCATGCATTGGCGGATCAGTTGGCTGGTTCCAAAGAACCAGCCTTGCAAAACTTCGCCGAAGCTCTGATTTTTTGTTGAACAGGCGCAACGGCGGTATCTGTTGTCAGCAAATCATCCTCCAATAATAAAGTGATATGAGGGCAGTTCGTTTGGATCATGCTTCGTGATCGCGGGGTGGGAAGGCTTCGAATTGGCCAGTCACGGGCAGTTGGGCGTGCATGGCTCATCCTTCGTCCAGGGAGCGATGTGCAAATCGGGATAGGCCAGGATGATCGCCGCCTCCTGCCCGGAACCGGTGGAGGCGAGTTTGATCCGCATCCGGTGGCTACCTTTTCGCGGACGGAAGCGGACACCTGATCCCTCCGGACTCCGGTGGGTCGCCGACACATACGCAGGCCAGCCGGGCATTCGATCAGTAAGATTAATCATTGTGTATATGGGCTACGCACAGCATCCTGGCGCAGACCACGGCCCCAATGGAACCAGAAACAGATGGTCATTTCATTTTACCACATACCCTGAATCAGTTTATTTCACTTCATCTCAAGCGGCGGCGATGCCAGGCTCTCACCCTTGTCAAACTTGGCAATCAACAATTGCCCTCGAGCGGTTTCCCCGTGCAAAATACGGCATAACACTCGGGCATGTCGGCTGGGATCAAACAGATAACTTGCGATGCGTGGTCGGATCCGCTCAAAAACCGGATCTGAATCTCTGGAAATAATGGAGACCTCCTGAGGCACGCGGATTCCGATCCGCAACAATTCCACCCCCAGGGTCAGTGCGTCATCCGAATGTGAAACCAACAGAGCGGTCGGGCGGTTAGCGCCCTGCAACTTCCACCGATGAGCAAGTTTCCAAATCTGCTCTGCGGTTCCATCATGTCCCAGCGCGTTGATGTCAATTCCCTCAAAATGTGACCGCGATTCCTCAACGACCTGTTCGCTTAAATAATCCCCCGCCGCACCGGTCCGTCGGCTAAAGTAACAAAGCCGCCGATGCCCCAACCGGGCAAAAACCCCCACCGCATGACGGCAACTCGCCCGCCGATCAATATCGACAAATGGAAGCGAAACCCCGGGGAAAGCGCTGCCTAAAACCACGGTCCGCAAACCGCGTTCGGCAAACCAACGTTGAACGACGTCTGCCTGAGAAAACAAAATCCAAGCTTGAGGCGCATACTGATGAACCAATTTCTCCAAAACAGCAGAAGTTTTCGCGCCATGTAACTTTTCGCTGACAAACAACTCTAAACGAACTCCCTCAGCCGCCAACTGTCCGCGAATGGTCTCAACCAAGCGCATGCTATGCCAATTTTTCAAATGATCGTCAGGCCTGGCCAAGAGCACTACCGATTTCTCGCGCGAAGCCCCGGAATCCATTTGTTTTAAAATCTGGCGAGAATGACCACGAGATCGGGCTAGCCATTTTTCCCGTTCCAGAATCTGCATCGCTTTTCGCAGAGTCGGACGACTTACCCGCAGTTCCACCGCCAAAACCCGCTCGGAGGGCAGTGATTCCTGCCAGCGCCCCGCACGCAAGGCATGCCTCAAGAAATCGGCCGTTTGATCGGCAACGGTCTGCGCACTAAAATCGGAGGAACTTGGCATAACGTCACTCTGCAATAATTGGAATCAAAGAGGCAATCCCTGTCACAATCTCTCTTTTCGCACGGCCGAAGGCGGCTGAAGGTAGTGTTTTCGAAAAGCGGCGGAGAAATAGAGCTGATGATTCCAACCGGTCAAAGAGGCAATCTCCTTGATCGACAACGTCGTATTCCTCAGCAAGTCAATGGAGCGTTGCATCCGCAGCTCAATCAGCGTCTGGTGTAGGGTGCGCCCGGTTTCCTCCCTAAAGAGAAACGCCAGATGCGAAGCTGACACTCCCAATCGATGGGCAACCATCTCAACCGAAAGCTCCTGTTCATAATAATGCGACTCGAGAAATAACCGGGCCTCGGCAACCCGATGCGCGTTCAGAGAGAGTGGATCCCGCTGGGGATCCGAAACGACCGTGGCGTAGGCTGAGACCAGCACCCGGAGCATCCCCAACGCCCGTTCGCGTCCCCACTCCCCTCCACCCAGGGCCAGAGCAATCTGATCCATCCACGCTCCGGGCGAAAACCCAATACAGGCTGCCCAAGCGCCCAACTCGGTCGGGGACAATACTGAACGGCCCTTGAGCCGTTCGCTCCCGATAAAGATGCCGCCATACGGAGTTTCACTATCGGGCAGGTTCATTACAAACAAAGTCAGCTTTTTGGATTGAGAAAGCCGATCCACCGCAAGGTGCTGACACCCCGGGGGCACGATGAGTAAATGCCGGGGGGGGATGCTCGTGGGGGGACTGCCTGCAACGCAAAATTGTAAAACAGCCCGCAATGGACAAAACAACTCCCACGCAGTGTGACAATGAAACCCATGCGACATTCCAAGCCCAGCTTGCCCCGCCGCGGCGAGGTGAATGGCATCTGGATTTGTCAACGGTCCGGTAAAGATCTGGCGAATCACCTCCAAAACGGGTTCAGAATCATTGTTTTTCATATAACTGCAGCAGGATATCACATATCGAAAGGGTTTACATGTCAATTTTGCTTATGCAGAGTTGGTTTGTCGGCTTCTTTTCGGATCATCGGAAATTACATATAACCAATTGCACATGAGACAGCCTTAACCACCTGATCCTGTTATATTCTATGAAATATTGTCAAACTCTCACCCCTTCCGATCGCCAACTGGCAGATCGTCTCATTGGTTTTGTCCCTGACGAAATCTTTGACATCCACACGCACCCTTATCACCCCGATCACTTTTCTTCGGAAGCAATGCCATGGTTACCCAGCGGCGGCACGAAGGTGCTGGGCTGCGCAGAACATCGCTCCGAAATCCAGCGATATACTCCAGCCCGCACGATTCATGGTCTATATTTTGGGATGCCCCATGCCTCTGCCAACCGAGAAGCGATCAACGAGTTTGTGGCGACCCAGGTCGAGACCCAAGGCACCGAGTTGAGCCGCGCGCTGGCACTGGTCACCCCCGACGATAACCAGGAGCAAGTGGCTGACCTTCTGAAAAGCCGGCGTTTCTGCGGATTTAAAGTTTACCATATCTATTCCGGTCGCCTGGATGCCATGGACGCTTCCATCGAGGAGTATGCTCCCGAGTGGATGTGGAAGTTATTGAATGAGCACAACGGCATTCTACTACTTCACCAGGTCCGCACCGATGCGATGGCCGATGAACTCAATCAAAACTCGCTGCGTCGTTTGTGCAACAAATACCCACACTGCCGGGTCGTGCTGGCGCATGTCGCCCGCTCTTTTAACTATCGGAATGCAAGGCGCGGACTCCAGACCATTTCCGATCTCGATAACGTGGTTGTCGACACCTCCGCTGTCACTGAAACTGAGTCGATGCGAGCCGCCCTCCGACTGCTCGGCCCGCGTCGGGTTCTATTCGGGTCGGACTTTGCCGTCAGCGAAGTCCAGGGTCGTTGCGTGACGACCGGGAATCATTTCTTCTGGCTGCATCCCGATGAATTGCCGGCAACCCAGACGGCTCCCACCGAGACGCAAATGACCCTTATCGGGATTGAATCGCTGCTCACTCTCCAGGAAGCTTGTGAAGACTCAGGCCTGAACAAAGCCGATATCAAAGACATCTTCCTCAACAATGGACTTCGCCTTCTGCGCGGCCATCTCCCAGACAAAGTGATTCAGAATCCCTCCGATGGATCAATGGGACCGGATTTGTGGCGTCGCGCGCGTGAGGTCATTTCATGCGGCACGGGTCTTCTTTCAAAACGCGCAGAGATGTTCGACGTTCGTAAATGGCCTTCCTATTTTTCCCGATGTTCAGGATGCGAGGTCTGGGATTTGGAAGGACGCCGATACATCGATTTCGCAGGTGGGATTGGAGCGGTTCTCCTCGGCTACGCCGATCCCGTGGTGACCTCCGCTGTTCGACGCCGCCTTGATCTCGGTTCTTATTGCTCGCTCGTTAATCCGCAGGAAGTCGACCTGGCCGAATCTCTCATCGCACTTCATCCTTGGGCGGGAAAAGTAAGGTTCGCCCGAGGGGGCGGCGATGCCATGACTGTGGCGGTTCGCATTGCCCGGGCAGCCACCGGTCGAAGCGGCGTAGCATTTTGCGGTTATCATGGGTGGCACGATTGGTATCTCGCTGCCAACCTCGGCGATACCGCCTCCCTAGATGGGCATCTTCTCCCTGGACTTGAACCGCGTGGGGTTCCGCGTGAGCTGACGGGAACTTCCATTCCCTTTAAATACAATGATCTCGACTCACTCCATAGCGCGCTTGAGAATCTCGGCGATAATGTCGCTGCGGTTGTAATGGAACCGATGCGTTCCCAGTGGCCGAAGGATGATTTCCTTCAACAAGCCGCAGCTGCCTGTCGGGCAAAAGGGGCGATCTTCGTGGTCGATGAAATCACGAGCGGACTGCGCTACGGATTTCCGGGAGCACTTTCCCGTTTGGGAGTGGAACCCGATATCGCTGTTTATGCCAAGGCCATGAGCAACGGCTTTCCTTTTGGAGCCGTGGTAGGACGCAACGAAATCATGAGTGAAGCCGATTCGAGCTTCATTTCATCGAGCTATTGGACCGATGGCGTCGGCCCGGCAGCCGCGCTTGCCGTTCTCCAGAAAGTGCAAGCGGAGAGAGTGCACGACGGGGTTTGGGCCAAAGGTTTGGCCTTCCAGGAACAATTATGCCTGATCACGGCTGAATTCCCGTCCTGTCAATTAATCGTGGGAGGGATGCCCGCCACACCGACAACCACGTTCAATCTCGGAGCCGATTCGCCCCTTGCGCAAGCTCTCTATGTGCGACTGATGCTGCGCCGCGGCATTCTTGCCTCAAGCGTCTATTACCTGATGCAGGCCCATCAACCCCACCACATCGATCAGTTTCTACAAACATTGGGAGAGGTGCTAACCGAACTCTCGACGATCATCGCTTCCGGTCGCCTGGCAGAAGAAAGCGGCGTTGCCAGAGGGCAACGCGGTTTCGCTCGCTTGGCTTAACTAAATAGTCACAAAAACCATCCATTCTGAAAAACTCGTTTAAAACAAGCATCAACCTTTAAATAAGCACAATGAAAAACAACAATCAAACAATCATCGGCGTTCCCAAGGAAATTAAAGAACAGGAGCATCGGGTCGCTCTTCTTCCTTCCGGGGCCTATCAGCTTTCCAAGCGTCATCAGGTTCTGGTTGAAAAAGGAGCGGGGCAGGGAATCGGGATTAGCGATCAGGACTATCAAACTGCCGGAGCTGAAATCGTCGATCGGCATGATGATATCTTTGCCCGTGCCGACTTGGTGGTGAAAGTGAAGGAACCGCTTCAGTCAGAATATTCACTTTTACGCGAGGGGCAGATCCTTTTTACCTACCTTCATCTCGCAGCGAATCGAGCGCTCACCCAGGCACTTCTGGATGCACGTGTTACCGCCATCGCTTATGAATCAGTCGAGGTCAACCGGCGCTTGCCGCTTCTGGAACCGATGAGCGAGATCGCCGGCCGGATGTCAGTCATTGTGGGCGGTTATTATCTAGCCAAGCATTGCGGGGGAAAAGGCGTTTTGTTGGGCGGCGTCCCAGGAGTGCTTCCCGGCAAAGTCGTCGTTCTCGGGGGCGGCACGGCGGGAGTGAATGCAGCGAGGATGGCGGTCGGACTTGGGGCCGATGTAACGATTCTCGAAGTCGATCTGGAGCGAATGCGTTTCCTTGATATCACAATGAACGCTTCAACCCTTTTTTCGAGCGAAGCTAATCTGCTCGAACTTCTCCACCAGACTGATCTTTTAATCGGCGCTGTCTTGGTGCCTGGCGCTAAGGCTCCAAAGCTGATTGCTCGCTCGATGCTAAAGCTGATGAGACCCGGGAGTGTCTTCGTGGACATCGCCATCGACCAGGGCGGCTGTGCTGAAACGTCGAGGGCAACCACCCATGCCGATCCTGTTTTTGTAGAGGAAGATGTGGTTCACTATTGCGTAGCCAATATGCCAGGAGCTTACGCTCGGACCGCCACTCAGGCTTTAACGAACGCAACCTTCCCCTATCTCGAAACGATGGCTGACCTTGGCCTTAATGAGGCTCTGAAGCGACGACCTGCCATCATTACCGGCATTAATGTCTGGAACGGACAGCTTACCAACAAGGAAGTTGCTCTGGCCCATAATCTGCCGTGGCAGCTTTTTGAATAATTGGAGCGAAACAGATTCGCCGTAACAGAAGGCTCATTACTGTGAATCTTGTTTCGGCGGTTTGCATTACGAGATTTAAATGCCTGAACAAAACCAAAACAAACAGCTACTCACTAGAGATTTCAACATCACCTTAGCAACAGAATCTAAAAACCATGCCCAAATCCAGCCCTCTGCCCCTCTCTCCGCCGATTAAGCGATCTCTGAAATCCACCATTCACGCCACCCTATTGTCTGCATTTATGATCGGCTCGGCGGCGGCAACCACACTGAAATATGACACCAGCAAGGCCACTGGCTTTCAAGGTGAAAATTCAACTTGGGATACCACGACAACTTCCAATTGGAGTGTCGACGGCAGTGACGGCACCACGCTATCGACATGGAATGGGGGAAGCGGAACCGACGCAGTATTTGATTCGACGCTAAGCGCAGGCTTAAACGTATCTATTGCTGAAGCGATCAATGTCAATTCCATCACCATCGCAATGAGTTCTATGCAGTTTTCCAACGGAGGCGGAGGTTCCCTTATACTCGGCAACGGCGGTCTGACGCTTACTGGTAATGCAACACTAACAATAGATAGTCCAGGCCTCCTACAGGGATCGGGCGGGCTAGCCATCGCCTCCACCAGTGCCTCTGCGATACTCACCGCCAACGAAAACTACACGGGACAAGTTCAGATTCAGAAGGGAGTATTGACTGCCTTTACCATTGGAGACTTCGGCTCTGCCAGCAGCCTTGGGCTCGGAACAGTCGGAACTTCAATCATCCTCGGCACAGAAGGGGACCCTATCAACAGCGGAACCCTCTCGCTTTTTCTGAAGACCTCATCTTCAACAGACCGACCCTTCACCTTGGCCGCCGGAGGGCTTGGGGGGATTTCAGTTGTCTCTACAAGCAAAGGCGTCACGCTTACGGGCACGATCGATGGTGGTAGCAGCAACGCGGTGATGGTTTTTTCTGAAAATCTCCCGCAAGTAGAGGCCGGCATTACCCTGAGTGCGGTGAACACCTATCGAGGCGCCACTAGAATCCAAACTTCATCGTTGGGCAACTCTGCGGTGAAACTTGGAATCACCAATGCCTTGCCGACTGCAACAGTGCTGAACTTGAGCGACAACTCCAACGGTGGTTACTACGGTCTGCTCGACCTGAACGGCTACAATCAACAATTGGCAGGACTGGTTAAGTCCTCTGGCTCTGGAACTTTGGCCGAGAATATCAGAGTGTTTAACAGTAGTGCCACCTTATCTACGCTAACACTTAACATTGCCGCCGGCACCAACAGATTCGACGGCGTGGTCGGCAGTGGGACTAGCAGCGGCAACAATCTGGCTCTGACTAAAACCGGCGCAGGCACTCTTACACTCTCCAACGTGAATACCTACACAGGTGCCACGACCGTAAACGGCGGCGGCACGTTGATTGTGAGCGGATCGCTCTCCGGTTCGGCGAGCGTGGCGGTGACAGGGTCCTCCACCATGCAGCTCAACCTCGGCTCGGCCATCAACACCAGCGCCGCAGTGACGGTGACCAGCGGCACACTAGCCCTCAACGGCGCAACCAGCACCCTCGGCAAGTTGAACATGAACACCGGAGCTACCCTGCAAACGATAATCAGCGACACCGCCCCGGAGGCTCATAATATGGTGAGCACCACGGGCGGAGTTAAATTGGGCAGCAGCGTGACTCTCTCAGTCAATTCCATCAGCTATACCCCGAGATTTACGCTGGGCGATCTCTCCAAGTCCGACTGCTTTGTGATAACCCTCGGAAATGGTACTGCAGTGACCGGTACATTTGCCAACGTCGTTAGTCGGGCCGATAAAAACTACGGAGGCACAACACTCAATGAATTTACTGATGCCAATGGGCACACTTGGGCCGTCTTCTATAACGTCAGCGGCACAAACTACAAAACAAAAGGCCATGACATTACCCTCCTTGCAATTCCCTAGCTGGCCGGTAGCAGACTCAACTTTCCTTTTTCTGAAAAGTTTTGAACTGTTCGGTAATCCAGTCGGTGGAAGATATAGTAGAGCCCTCACAATCTGAAAATCTCTTGACCTTCCATTCAAAGAACGTATCTTGTACGGATGAGTGAGCAAGATCTTGTTCGTGCGCCTTTATACCTTCAGCTATCGCAAACCATTCACAGTAAGCACATTGCAGGGAAAAAGGCGGGAGAGCTTCTTTTATCAGAACATGAAATAGCTTCGATTTACAAAGTTTCGCGAACGACGATTCGGAAAGCCATTGACCTCTTGGAACGAAAAAATATTGTTCGGCGGCGTCAGGGGAGTGGAACCTACATCCAGGATATACGACTCCCGGAAAGGGATATCGCTCTCTTAATGGACCTGGATGTCTCCATGACAGGTCTTTCGCCATATTACCCGAAACTTTTGCAGGAAGCTCGCTTGGAACTGTTCAAAGCGGGGATTTCCAGTCGCCCATATCTTGGCCATGTCTCCTATGGAGCCAATCTTGACGAGTTGACCTGCAGGGAAATCTCCCGCGATCTCAACTTAAACCGGATTAACGGAATGATCTCAGTTTCAGCTCATCCTCACGCTTCTTGGATTTCCGAGTTTCGGATGCGGGCTGTGCCGACTGTTGGCGGAAATAATCTGATGGACCATACGGTGGAGACGAACAAACCGAAGGTCGCCGATCAAATCCTTTCGTATTTTCGGGCTGATGGAAAGGTGCGTGTTATGATTCTCGATTGGAATCATGACAGTGATGACGATCTCTGGTTCACCAAAGAGTTGGCAAGCAAGCACGGGTTGCTATCCGTCGAGTGTCGAATTCCGATACTCGCTTCTCCCTGTGCGGTCTCCCTGGCTTGGCGGACTTTCGCGGAAGCGTGGCAAGGCGGAAGCGATGGTCCCGATTGCCTTATCGTAGCCGATGATATGCTTTTTGAGGAATGCCAAAAGATTTTCTTAGAAAACAACTCTCTCTCTCTGGATTCCGCTGATATTGTCGTCTATGGCTCCGATGCAGTGAACCTTGCAGTGCGTCTACCGATCACCCGCTGTATTTATTCCGTTAAGTCTAAGGCGCAAAAGATGGTCCAAGCAATTATTGGCCGACTGGAGGGCAGAGAGGTCGAGCCATTTATTGAGGTGCCGACATTCTTGGTGCCAGCGGATGGTGCCAGCGGATGGCGCCGCGAGTTTGGAATGTCTGGACGAACTCAATAGACACAGCTATACGCAAGAACTTCCATCTTAATTACAGAAAGCGAACCCGATGAGTCATCTCACGTCTCAGACAGTCCACTCCCACATTAAGCGATCTCTGAAATCTGCCATTTACGCCGCCTTTTTTACTGCATTTATGGTCGGCTCGGCAGCCTCCGCAACCACTCTGGATTATGACACCAGCACGGCTGTGGGCTATCAAGGTGGAAATTCGCTTTGGGATACCGTCACTACTTCTGATTGGACCGTCGACGGCAGTGACGGCACTACGCTCTCGACATGGAATGCGGGAAGCGGAACCGACGCAGTATTTGCTTCGACGCTAAGCGCAGGCGCGAACGTGTCTGTCGTCAGCGCGATCAGTGTCAATTCGATCAACATCGCAATGAGCTCTATGCAGTTTTCTAACGGAGGTGGCGGTTCACTCACGCTCGGCAGCGGCGGTCTGACGATTAGTGGGAATGGATACCTAACAATAAATAGCCCAAACTTCCTCCAGGGAACGGGGGGGGTGGCCCTCACCTCCACTGGTGCCACTGCGCTTTTCACCGCCAACGAAAACTACACAGGTCAAGTTCAGATTCAGAAGGGAATTTTGACTGCCTATACCCTTGCAAACTTCAACTCTGCCAGCAGTCTGGGGCAAGGAACAGTCGGGACTTCAATCGTCCTCGGCTCAGTCGGCGACTCTGTCAACCGGGGACTGCTCTCCCTTTCTCTGGCAACTTCATCTACGACGAACCGAACCTTCTCCTTGGCTGCCGGGGGGCTAGGAACTATTTCAGTAATCTCTACAAGCAAAGGCGCCACGCTTACGGGCGTGATCGATGGGGGCAGCAGCACCTCGGTGATGGTTTTTTCTGAGAATACCTCAGCTGTAGCTACAGGCATTACCCTGAGTGCTCAGAATACGTATCAAGGCGTCACAAGAATTCAAACATCAACATCAGGTACCTCTGACGTGCAGCTTGGAACTACCAATGCCTTGCCGAGCGGAACGGTGCTAAACCTGAGCGACAACTCCAACAGCGGTTACTCCGGACTGCTCGACCTAAACGGCTACGATCAACAAGTAGCAGGGCTGGTTAGGTCTGCAGGCTCTGGAACTGCGGCTGCGAACATCAGGGTGTTTAACAGTAGCGCCACCTTGTCCACGCTAACACTCAACATTGCATCCGGCACCAACAACTACGTTGGCATCATTGGCAGCGGCAGCGGCAACAACCTGGCCCTGACACAAACCGGGGCAGGCACCCTCATCCTCTCCAACGTGAACACCTACACCGGCGGCACTACGGTCAGTGCGGGCCAGATCACCAGCACCGTTGCAGGCGCATTGGGCAGCACCACGGGGGCGCTGACAATGGCGGGAGGCACGCTCGACCTGAACGCCCTGCCACAAACGGTCGGAGCCGTGAGCATCACTGCAGCCGCCGGCAGCGGCAACACCATCCAGAACGGAACTCTCATCGGCACCTCCTTCGCGGCAAGCAACACGACAGGCAACGCGATTGTCTCCGCAATTCTTGCCGGAGACGTGACGCTGACCAAGTCTGGTGCCGGGGGTACCCTAACCCTCTCCGCCGCCAATACCTACACTGGATTGACGACGCTCAGCGCAGGCACTTTGATTCTAGCAGTCTCGGGAAGCTTCGACTACAGTTCCGGGGTGAACCTGGGAACTGCCGGATCCCATGGAACGTTGGACCTGACTTCCAAAGCGTCGTTCAACTTCGGTAGCGCCCAGAGCGTGACGGGCTTCGGAACAATCAACATCGGCAGCGGCAAGACGGTGACGATCGCCGGAACCTTCGGCCCCGGGAACAGCCCGGGACAGGTGAACGTGACCGGCAACCTGGCACTGGCAGGGACGACGGCTTCCACATTCGAGCTCGCTGGCAACGGCACGGTGAAGGGAGCGGACTTCGATAACGCCACGGCGACAGGAACAATGGGCTACGCAGGTACGCTTTCCATTGTGAGCTTCGGGGGCTACAATATCGACACGAACATCAACTTGACCTACAGCCTATTTGATTTCACCGGCGGATACACGGGAAACTTCTCGGGCGTGACGGTGGCCGGAACGGCACTGGTGTTTGATAGCGGGACGAATACCTGGGGAGCATCGAACGGAGGCAACACTGCCCATTACACCTTCAGCCTCGCCACGGGCGGCCTGACCGTTGCCCCCGAACCCTCCATCTGGGCTCTTCTCGCTTTCAGCCTGACGACCGTCATGGTTCTGCGCCGCCGGCAGTCCTGATTGGTTCCTTCATCCATGGAACTGCTGGTGGCAATAGCGATTGCGGGCCTTCTGGCCGCGTTGGTGTTTCCAGCGCTGAACGCGTCGAATAACGCGGCTAATTCCCAGCGATGTGTGCCGGCAAACTGACCAATTTTACGTCCTCTGGCTCGCCAGAGATAAGAAAGCCGGCTCATCCCCAGAACTTTGGCGTCGTGCCCCTCCTCGGCCCCCTTTGCGAAACGCAGGACGGGAAATCTTGACATCAAAATTGATTTTCTGAACAGTGAATTAGCGTTTAGGAGTTATCCGCTTTTTGGATGACCTCCCAAATCGTTTTGGCAATCAGGTTCTGACCCGAAACATCTGGATGATTCAATCCGTTGCAAAGCAAGGGCGTGGTATCCACGCCATTCGCCGCCAGTTGCTCCCACTCGGCATAAACATCAGCAACCGGATGATTCCTGCTTACCGCAATTCTCCTGAGTTCGCGTACATAAGCCGCGAGAACGCCCTCGTTTTGGCAAGCCAGCATGTCTTTAGCATACTGTAGATGCTTTGCGTGAATCCTATGGGTTGCCTTGGAGGCCATAAAATTGGGCGTAAGCAGTATAATACCTGCATCCGACTCAGAGGTAATCCGATCCAAGATGGCCGTCATGCTTCGAGAATATTCCTCGATTCCCTGGATCCCACTCATGGCATCATTGAGACAAAAACCGACGAACACCAAGTCTGGAGCATGACGGATGACGTCACGATACAATCGCCCGATCGCTCCAGAAGCAGAATCTCCTTCCACGCCGGAATTCAGAACGCTGAACGTCGTCTGAGGATGAGCAGATTCCAACATTTGTTTGAGTTGGTGATGGAACACATGCGCATGATCAATCACGCCACATTCCATGCATCCCTGTGTCACGCTATCGCCAAAGGCGACCAGGAGCACAGGAGGTTGTCGTGGATCCGATTTTTTAACCTGAATCCGTTGGTAAAAGTGTTTTAACATAAAGTTATAAAATCAATACTCTGCACAGTGGTTGAACCTCCGATGGTGTGAACCGAATACACATTGAGGCGCATTACTAAAAACCGAGGAATTGTCTCCAGGCTGTACTGGTTGCCACAGCATCACCCCCCTCGACCAGAGCATCAAAACGCACGCGGCCGAACGAATCCATGCGCCGACGAAGCCCCTCAAGGAAAAGGATGCTCGCCTCGATCGCGTTGCGGCCGTCCTCGCGATACGGGTATTGGTCCATTGAATACCAGCCGCTGTAGCCGAGTCGATCCAACCAGTACAGAAGTTCAACATATTCGATGCAGTGGATGCTGCCGACAATCATGTCGTCATCCCAACTGCGGTAGTTGTCGTTGAAATGCAGGTGAAAAAGCTTGCGATGCCGCAGAAGCAGCGCAGCGCTCTCAGCCATATTTTCCCCGGCCATGAGCGCGTGCCCGGTGTCGATCGTGACCCCGACATTCTCGCAGCCGGTTTCCTGGGCTAACAAGAGGGTATCGGCGGTGCGGGCGAGATATGAGTGGGTGCGCGGCTCCTTGCATTTGTATTCGAGCGCAAGGCGAACATCGGGACGGTGCTGGGCGCATTCGCGGATACCATCAACCAGCCAGTCGCGAGCCTGATCAAATTGACCTTGAAACGGATAATCGTAGCCGTCCTGTCCTGGCCAGAGGTTGATAAGGTCGCAACCGAGCTCAACCGCAGCATCCATCATCGCTCGGGTCTCCGCCGCGGCGGCTCGACGGGTCGCGGCATCGCGGGAGGTGAAGGCACCACGTCCCCAGCGCTTCTGCGCGAAATGATCGGGAATGATCGATACGCAGGCGAGGCCGGCGTCAGAGAGCATGATCTTCAATTCTGCGACATTTTGGGCAGAGATGTCCCAATTTCCAACGAGCTCGATCCCCTTGACCCCCGAAATAGACGCGGCCTGGCGAAGCATCTCGGACTTGGCGAGCTGCTCTTTATAACCTGAGGACAGGAATCTGTCGCAAGTATTTCCGAGATTCCCAAGAATGACAGCGTAATTCGTTTTATTGTCTGTTTTCATTGCTATAGAGATACTAAGCGTCTGAATATACTAATATATTTCTCAGTTTTTTAGTAGTTGAACCATTGCCCATTAACCTCTTAGACTTTGATTATTATCTAACTTTTACGACATGCTTCCAATCGGCAGCATTGGTGACGATCATATCGGCAGAAACATTCCATTTCCTCCCATCAAAAACAGTTGAAAGGCCATTGACTTCAGCGTAACTGAGTGAGCCAATAATGTTATCAAAGATGAGTGCCCCTTTTCGCTTTTCATCAAAATCGCCAATATCCCCCAACACCTTTACCTCGTAGGGGCCGACATTTAGGTTACGTAGAACAACATTCATTCCATTGTGCAGGATTCCAAGTGCTCCCCCTTTCCCAACGGCTCTTTGATATACAGCACAGTTATCAAAATTGATTTGAGCGAGTAAACTTCCATCATCAATCGCATCAAACAGCGGATATTCATCCTGCTCAAAACGAACGCCGAGAAAATTAAACTTGCCATTGTTCCGATTAATTGTCGATCCACCGCCAGTCGATTTCGTAAACATTTTGTTCGGAGCAAGTAAGAGCATCGTGTCATTTGCAATAAAATCACCACCATGAACATTGATCTGCCCGCCGGCTTCAACTAGGAGCGCATTTTTGTTGCACTGGAAATCACAACCGAACAACTCAACGCTCATACATTGGGCGTTACGTTGGTGTATAGCGATCTGATTGTGTAAAAATCTGCAAGAATAGAAATATTCGTTATCGGTCATGACATCGCCAGCAAGGTCAATGGCTTTGTAAAGACCATGAAAGGAAAGTCTGTCAAAGACATTCTGAAATGTTGGCGATCCCTGTCGATTTGGGTCTTTCTTTAAGTCGTCAACAATATAAAATCCAGTCGACTTGCATTTTGTATTGGATAGAACAAGAAAGTCTTTAAATTTCATATTTGAGGATCGTTGAAGCCAAAAAAGCGGCGCTGGCTTGGTAAAATAAAATACAGTCTGCGGGGTTCCATCGCCACAAAGACTAAATCCATAGAGGCCCATCAAATCAATGGTCCGATTTATCACGTACAAGCCAGCTGGGACTCGAACCGCATTCATTGACGTGACGTGCTCAGGCCTTCCTATCATGGCTAATAAATCTGGATTGGCTTTGCCTCTTGTTGTGCCGAAATAACGCGAAAAGCGTATTGCTTCACAAACACCGACATAGTCGCGCTCATCGCTCAATTGATAAAGACCTCTACCAAACTTCTCATCAAGTTCAGACTGCGATTTAAAATCATCACTCAGTGGATGCGATGCGCCGTCGCCAACTGCGCCAAAATCCTTCACGTTGAGAATGTCCTGCGCCTGCTTTTGATTTGCATGGATGAAATCCTCTCGATTAGGAACATAAGACGGTACAGTTTTAACAGGCCAATCCTGTCCCAGAGGAAGCGGGTCGCCAAGAACGGGTGCAGTTGACAGTTTTGTGGGTAACGAAGCAGCATTCACGGACGGCGGTTGAGATTCTTCTGTTTTCGAAATCAGTTTTTCTGAAGTCGCAGAATGCCCAGGAATCGCCAGCATGGCATTGCAAGCTAAAAACACTAGGCAGATGCGTTCTCGTGTTATTATTCGGCTAATTTGGTGGAGGCTGTTTTTAGTTTTCATGATTAGTTCGAGTCTTCTATTGGATTTGCATATTGGGTTCGTCACGGGAAGGTGAAGCCCGAGGTATCAGTTCCTTATTATAGGTTGCTCTAATGATCCTGACTTCTTCAAAGGGGGCAAATACCGGCAAAAGGTTTTCGGGACCAGAGGCTTCCAAGTGAAGACCTTCATCCGATTGATACCATTCTACCTCGATAGTCCCCGAAGGAGTTGCGACCTTACCTTTTGCTGCCGTATTTTTACCCGGATAGGGCGATAACATAAATATTTTAAATCCTGGTTCTAACGGCCTGACTCCCAGGACCCAGGCACGGTGATAATATGCCGGCAAGCTGCTCCATGCATGACAGAGGCTTCCTGCCCCGTCAAAATCAGCGGCCCCTGTCTGTGTCTCCCATAGGCTAGTGGCACCGGCTAATACAATCGGATCAAAATTTCGCGACAGTTCAGCTTCAACATACTTGCGTGCAGAGTAGGTCTGCACCATCAAAGAACGGACCATGTAAGGCATTGGGCTAAACGTCATGGGATTAAATGACTTAGAGTAAACAGCCTGCAACAAAAACGACAATTTGTCTTCAGGAACAATGTGATTATAAACTGCCAGAACCTGAATATGATCATGATATTCCTGTAATTTACCGCAAATCAACTTAGTCGCATAACACTGATGACTAGGATCCCAAAATATCCGATTGAATGCGCCCTTTAATTCTATCGACATGGTCAAATATCGAGCCGCCTTGAGGGCATGATCGCTCAGCCGAAGCATCTCCGTATAGGAACAAAGCATTTCATAAATATAAATATTATACGCCGCATGATATTCATCAGCACACACATTTTCTCCAGATAAACCGGGAACCCATTCATAAAAATGCCACATCTCTTTGTTTGCATTAAGTCGATAAAGACCGGACTGCGGATCATGCAATTCTTGGATTTTTCCGATCATAAACTCAATTTGTTGGTCGAATTTATGAAAGAGTGCGTTATTGCCGCTGTGCAACCAATATTCTTTCAATGCAGAAACCCAGACAAAGCTGAAAATTGGGATCGTCACCCCGACCTTGGCCGGGGCGCACAATTCCAACAGACCATCAGGTCTAATTCCTCTACCCAATAAGTCAAGCGAAGTTGCAGCGAAATCATAATTACCCCATACATAATAACCAAAAAGCATCTGGCTACGGGAATCATAGGAATAAAGCGCCTGTTCACGCCATGGACAGTCTTCATAGTGCTCATGCATACACAGTTCCAGAGTTCGAACGGCGATCGTATCGGTTCGGTCCATTAGTGTGTCGCCACTCTGAAAATAGCACGGCGTTGGCAATTGAACTTCAATGGGTCTGATGCCGACATAATGAATTGATGTTGAACACGAGATTTGTGTAATGTTCAATTGAATATAGCGCGCACCTATTCTTCGAAATGGCATCAGATAATAATTCAGACCATCTTTACAGATATATCTGTCAGTAAAGTTTCTATCCCCGATCTTATTTCGGACCTTTCCGTCGAGAAGGTGCTCTCCATGCGAAATGTCAATCACTGTTCCGGCAGCGGCCGTTAGTTCGAGATCGATCAATCCAACGCTTTCTGCCAATAGATCTACAATCAGATAAACGCCATGTCCGGAATCATCAGGCATTCTTAACTTCAATGTTGCTTCCATTGTTCCGTCTAAAACTGGGATCTTTTCACAGTATTCCTCATCAAATCCCTCAATAATATCCGACAACTGATAATGTTCCATCAGATCTTGCGCGACGGAATCTGCAAAGGTCGACAGTTCATTTTTCCGTAAGATATTGCCCTGCATAACGACTTGTACAGGTATGCGAGGGCCCATCAGCAAAGGCGGAACCGGTCGTAACGATAACTTTTCCCGGAATCCACCGACTCCCTTTTCGCAAATCTGCGCGTTGGGCCAACTCGAATCATTAAAAACTGGATTCGTCCAGTCCGAATCCAAGCGCGCATCAAATTTGGTCACGAATCCAAGTTGTGGAGTAACTGGCGGTAAACCACCAGATTGAAAAGCGGCAGATTGCAGACATTTCCACGAGTGATCCGAAATTACTTCGAAAGCAGTCGTTTTTAACTCGACAATCACGCCAGGAGGGCCTTTCCGGTAAGTAGAGAAATCTGATCCACAATAATAGGCTAACACGCAAAGCACATTCTCCCCTGGCGTTGTAAACGGTTCCAAGGAAAATTCGCTGTAAGTCTTTTCCGTCGGATAATCACTGAACTGCCCGCGACCGATTTCGCAGCCATTTATGAATGCAACAAAGTCACTATCTGCAGAAACATACAATGTTCCACCGCTGCCATAATCAGCTGAAAATCTTTTTCTAAAGCAGACATATTGATGCTCTGCATCCTTATCTTGCTTCAGCCAAATCCACTTAGCATTATTAAGTCTTGATCTCATTTAAACATCAAACAGAGGGTGTCGGCAAGCTATTCATCTGGCGCATTAAAACTGAGGGTGTTCTCGATTTATTGAATTCTTGCCGGAAGCGAACAAAGATAGATGCAATCACTAGACGTTATCTATGGAGTTTAATACTTGAAAACACCATATCCACTAGCGCAAGTTCTTACACTAATAATCCCGCTTTCATTTGTCGCCTCTAGGTTAACGCAAACTACTTTCTCCAGGTGTATGCAGACCTTTAGCTGAAAAGAGAATATTTGAGGTTCACTGCTGGGAGAAAACACTATCAATGACCTCTCGTTATCGTTTATTCTTGTGTAAGCCAATACGCCATTCTTTCCTTTTACCGGAATGCATTCAAACAGACCGTCCGCCTGCAATGATCTAAAGCTTTTCCTAATTTTTATGAGATGTTTAAGTCTACTCAACAGCGAATCGTCACTTTTAAGCATCCCTTTGACATGTGGTCGGCTTTTATCCGGATCAATTTGCAAATACAGCTTCTCTGCCGGAGCCTGCGAAAAACCGGCATTTTTCGTCGCATCCCACTGCATTGGTGTTCTGGCTTGTGTCCTCGTGTATCCCCCTTCAACAGACTTTAAATCCTTAACATTTCTCATTCCGATTTCATCGCCATAATATACGAATGGCACACCGGGCATTGTTGCGATAAAAGCAAATATTAACTCCAAATCCAAGCTGCTTCGATCTTCACTAATTCGCGGCATATCATGGTTGCCTGTCGCCAATGAAATATATCCCTTTTTCACCGTTTCTTGATAATGGCGAATGTATGCAGTCATAAACTGACTAATATCGCCAAGCCCTTTATTATCAAAAAAACTATTTCTATTTTTTAATCGGTAGTCATACCCATCATTCTCATAAAACAGACTCTTTGGCACATGAGCAAACATATCCCGTTCCGGCTCATTTCGAAATAGTGAAGTATAGGCACTTGTGCCGCAAAAAAGCATAAAATCAATGTGAAATCCGGCTTTCAAGGCTTGCGGCGCGTAGGACCATTCTGAAACTAAAACGGCTTCAGGGTATTCCTCGTCAAACATTTTGCGAACTTTCCTCCAAAAACTGATCGCAGCTTTGTGCCCGGAGTCTTTTTTAATGAGTGATGATGCCATATCGACTCTAAAACCATCGCACCCCAATTCCAGCCAGAAACGCATCACTTTCTTCAACTCTTCTCCAACGGTTAAAACATCCGAATGATCGGTTGGTAATTGCCATTTCTTTTTCGGATTTGGTTTTGCGAATCCGTAATTTAGCGCGGGTTGACTCGAGAAGAAATTCACCGCAAAACTCCCATTTCGCTCGGCATAGCCATTAACCATATTTAAACCATCAGCGTCATCGAGCCAATCTTGATTCCATATATAATAATTGGTGTATTGATTCTTATCTGCCATGCAAGACTTCTTAAACCACGGGTGTTCTGTGGAAGTGTGTCCAGCAACAATATCTAAAACAACTTTTATATCTCGTTTTTTAGCTTCAGAAAAAAGGTGTTTTAAATCGTCATTGGTTCCGTAGCGTGGTGCTACTTTATAGAAGTCTGAGACATCATAACCAGCATCATGAAATGGTGATACATAAACTGGATTTAGCCAGATCGCAGTAAACCCGATTTCTTTTATATAGTCAAGCTTTGAAATAATTCCGGGAATATCGCCAATCCCATCGGCATTGCTATCGCAGAAACTCTGTGGATAGATTTGATAAAAAACTGCTTTTTTTAACCAGTCGGGCTCTTTTCGATTCATATAATTATATTTATTCAGCAGGCTTACGTTTAAAAACTGACTATCATTACCACTTAAATATCTTCATCATTTCAGATTAACCGACTCATAATTAATACTTATAGTATCTTTGCCAAAAACAGCATCGCACACATGAGTTGGATCGCCCAAACTCTCTTGGGGTAAGGAAGCATAGAATGGATAAAAGTCGCCATAAATCCCGTAAACTACGCCAGTAAAGATCTTGATCTCGATTGCAAAAGTAAACCCTTTAACCTCACATATCTTACGTCTCTTCCACTTGGGTTGATAATTGATCGCATCGCCGGTAAATGGAATTGAATCTTCAAATGTAAATCCAGGCACGGGTTTATAGCTTTGATCGACTAATTGAACTCGCATTTGCCCCAAAGGTACGGCCACATTGATGCGAAAATCCCCATCCTTTGAATAAAACCTTTTAGTACGAAGAAATGCATTGCCGACACTTTGCAGCCCTACAAATCGTCCAGGCTTGATGGAACTAACATAAAAGGCGCTTCTCTTCTTGTCCTCTTCCACGCCAACTGAATGTTCTTCGTATAGACCGGCCCCATGGTTAGTTCTGGGATAAACTCCAGCAATAAACCATTCGCTTTTGTCTTTGGATTCACACATATTGCCAATGTAGTTATCAGTCACCCCAAACTCTCCAATATTACCGAGACTTTGCACCAGTTTATGCGTGCGGTTCCAGTGAAGACCATCGTAGCTATAAACCAACTCGGTGTAAACTGAACCATTAAATTTCCAAGGCACCCGATCATTCATGTCGGCATCAAAAATCCATAAAAACCCATAAAAGATACCATCTTTGTAAAAACTGGTCATTCCATAGAACTCACAACAAGGCGGATCCGATGGATCCGGACTAAGCATGACTTGAGGCTTGCTCCATGAAATTAAATCTTTGCTTGTAGAAGTGCAAATCCGCCTATCGGTAACGATTGAACGCATGATCACTTGATATTCCTTTAGGACTGGGTTGTAAAAAATACAATTATAGGTATCGCTCATCGAGTTTCCCCATTGCATGGATTTATTTTCCTCGCTCCAATGGACACCGTCTGCCGAGGTGATTATCACGCCAGGCGAGAAGTGTTGAGGCTGCGATGTCCCGTCAATGCTCAGCGCGCATTTGTAACGGCGCATGGGGTTGCATTCATATTCATCCCGCCAGACGCTTGCTCCGTGCATACTCCCTTCCTCACCTGCAAAGACCCAGTTCTTTGGAAACCCTTGGGGAACGTCGTCATTCTCAAAGGATTTCCAGTGGATACAATCGTCACTCTCCTGCATCCCTAAAAAAAAGTGTTCATCCGTTTTACCAATAGAGCAAACAATATGATTTAGATTACTCCACATTCGATACTTGTTAGCATCTTGACACCATTGGATAGATGGATAACCGATTGAGTAACTGCCGTCAAAAAATAGCGAGCTTTCATTTCTCACGGGCTCAAAGTAACGCCGCCGAAACTGGCTATAGCTCTGTAAAAAGAAATCATCAAAAAATGCTATAGTATTCATAGTTATTTATCACTCATATTGGTTTTTTCATTCTTTAGTTAACTGAGTCTTACGCTCGATATGGTTTTCGCTTTACACCCTAAGAAGCAGGAGCATGCAAGGCGTAGTTAATCCAGCCATCATCGAGATTTAATATCTCTTTCGGGGTAAGAGACTGGACGTGGCCGTCGCCAAACAGAATATTTGCCTTTCCATTATGCCGGACGTCAATCTGGTTAGGCATCCAAGAAAACCCGGGGTAATCCAGGTAATAGAACTGGGTATTAGAAACTGGGTTAATGCTATCAGCGACGAGCACGTAACTGGAAAGGGAGGCTGTCTTCCCGATCTGAAACGCCGGATCAAATCGGTTTTCCCAAGGTGTGGAATTTCTTCTAAGTCCATAGGTTTGCAGACTGACTCCCGTTTTAGGATAATTATAGGGTGGACAAGAGGGACAGCATAGCACCCGTGGGGAAAGGTATCCATTATCAACCAGGATTTGGTGCCAAAATGAGGTCACATTTATTTGAGTCGAATCTAATGTATAGGCCGTCGGGGTTTTACCGTCATGGTCGCTTGCATATGTGAGCAAAGCGACTCCGATCGTGTGCAAGTTTGAAATGCACCGGAGATTGTTCGAGAAAGTCCTCATTCTCATCGCAACGACCGACATCAAACTGAATAGGATTGCAATAATCGCCATCACAATAAGCAGCTCAACCAGGGAAAATGCTTCTCTCACGCCCCTCTGCCTGAAACGATTTCTTCTCATGGCGTAATCAGTCTGCCTGTTCGCTTCAAGAGTGCGACACCCCGCTCCAATAAAAACAAGCCTCCTTCCTTTTTCCCAGCAATGAGCTTGCCGTGAAAGAGGGGGGATAATTGAAGCCAAAAAAGGGGGGCGAGTAGAGGCTGCTTCACTCATCCCTACAAGAGACATATTTTTTCGGAAGAGGTCAAGAAATTTCCAACAATTTCTAACCATGCGGCGTGTTTGAAGCTCTTTGCCTGCGGCGTTCTAAAAACCGGATATAAAGCGTCATTGATTTTGCGGATCGATTCCCGCCTGCTGCCACATGGGATGAAGGTTCACAAGATGGCCTTGGTCCATTTGATTCGCGCGGAATGATCCATGAAATGAGTTGCTTGACTGGCGGCTCTGTTCATTGAGCGAAAACGGCTTCGTCAACCGTGACGGAATACCCGCGCTCGATCCGGCATATCAGAGCCAGTATCCCGATCAGCAGGAGGTTTGTGAGGCCGTTCGCAATCCCGAAGACGACCGTGCCGCCTTCCATGTTCAGCGCGACAGTGACCAGCACCTGGCAGACCCAGACGCCGACGGCCAGCAGAAACTGGCAGCCAAGAAGCATGAGCATGCCATGATGCGGAATCCCGTTGCGCAGCGGCGAGCCGGCTTTTGCCGCCGCGATGTCACGACGGATTTTTTGTTTCAGCGCCAACCAGCAGAACCCTCCCGCGAGGCAAAGCGGCAAGACGGCCAATCCATACCATTTGAATGCGAGCATTTGCTGCTTTGAATACATCCAAAACATCAGGGCGGGAAGGCTCAGCACCGACAGCCCCATGATCGCGTCAAAAAGCTGGAACGAGATGTTCAGCCATTTCGTTTGCGGTCCGACAGTCGGAACGACCGGCATTTCCTCAAAGCCCGCCGGGCTCCAGGGGGCCGGCGGATGAAAATGTTTGTCGCCGCCCAGCCGGTGCCATGCGAGGTAGCATTTCACCATAAAGAGTGCGCTGATTCCCAAAAAAACGGTCGTCCAGACAAAATTGAACCGGTAGGCGTAGTCGGAGCCATGACAGAGGCTCCGCACCCCATCAATGAAAAGGCCGGCAAAAATACCGGCAAGCACGGTTAAGGCTGACCGGAGCGTGGCCTGAGCCGAGCAGAACTGCCCGAATCGGGATTGGGGAAATGTCCGCATATCGCACGGCAGGCTGACAACGCCAAGCAATGCGGAGAGGAGAGTCGCGCTCACGACGTTCCCCAGGTTCAACCAGAAGAAGTAATCTCCGGGGACGGTTACAAAAACCCAGACCAGCATCATGAAGCTCATGAGCACAGCGAATAGCGACCCATATGCGAGGATGCGCAGCGGGTGCCAGCGGTCCACGAAGATCGCCATGAAATACATCGCCGACATCATCGCCACGGAACCGACGGCTGTGGTTTTCCCGATCTGGTCGAGGGAAAGCCCCATCTCCTGGTTGAAGAAAATACCGAACATCCCGATGACCCCGGCGGCGCTAGCAAATGCTCCCGCGGAAAACTTGAACCAGTAGAACTTGTGAGAGAACGATTCCTTGAAAAAAAGTTTGATCCCCTTGAGCCCCCTGCTGGAGTCATCGGTTTCCCCCTCCAGCGGCGGATACTCGCCTTCCTTGACCATCAGGCAGGTGATCCCGAACCCGAGGAGATACAGCACGGACGCCCCGAGGAAGATCTCCCGCATGTGGGATTCGGCAAAGCGAAAAACAAAGAAATTATAGAGGGCGCCTGCCCCCGTGCCGACGATCCGGAATATCCC
>Ga0194063_10000673_pt1 | contig 24234 bp, 27 predicted proteins | sample SepL3720m_MetaG_FD_155459 | JGI IMG/M metagenome (GOLD analysis project Ga0194063, IMG submission 155459) | Anoxic zone freshwater microbial communities from boreal shield lake in IISD Experimental Lakes Area, Ontario, Canada - Sep2016-L373-20m | ecosystem: Environmental > Aquatic > Freshwater...
CTAAGAAGTATTCTAGTAAGTTAGAACCTGCTGATTATCCTTTCCTATCGCCCCAAACACTCTCTTTGGCGATGATGAATCCTGTTTGGCTCCCCCGCCAAGATTTGAACTTGGAACCTTGTCGTTACACTTGTTCTCTATTTTTCAATAAAGGGTGGACTATATCATTCCCATTCATTGCTGATTAGGGATCGCGCGCTTAGTCTCTGAACCTTCCCTAAATCGAATCTCTATTCGTTTCAGGGCTTTGGCTGCGGGTTCTCATATAGCTATTTAGCTACTTAGGCTTCCCGGCAATTCTCACGATTTTTCAATCTCGGTTTCCCGAGAAAGCTGCTACTTAAAACAGCGACCTGCTCTACCGTTGAGCTACAGGGGATTATTAAATTTAAAAGAGCTTATCTATTATACATAAAAAACAGCCTTAATCCAACCAAGAATTTGCCTCAAAATAGTCACTCTACTTACTGTAATGCGACAAATGCCATTTTCATGCTTTGTCTTTCTCAACCTTCCAGGATTGTTTTTGACGATATATGATTTCTTAAACTGGGACTCGTTAATATTTAATATACCCTTCCAAAACCTCCTTGCCTTACTTTCATCTAGATCATCATGCAAAAAAAGATTACAGCGTATTGATGATATCTCAACTTGGCAAAATTCTATTAGCCACTCTTTCATAAACTTAATTACTTTTGAATCCGAATTTGTAAAAGATACATTATGAGAAGTTTTTGATCCCTCCCCAAGATAGAGAGAGATTCCCAACATAAATCTATCTCTTTTTGAAATTGCTCCAATAGTAAGACTCCCTATTCTTTCAATCTCTTTAGTTTCTCTATTTTTTTTATTTATTTTATTCTGCGATGCAATATATGAACCTTTGAGTCCACCTGTTTTTTTATTTCTATAGAGAGTATCTATCTGTTCTTTTGTTAGTCTTACTTCCTTAGTCCATGTTGAGGCAGATGCTCGTGATATATGTAGACTTTGTTCAATTGACCGGATTGATAGTCCTTTTTTTCTTAATTCAATTGCTTGATTTTGAAGTTCAATCTTCCCAAAATATCCCATGATTTATTATTTCAAACCAAGAACTTGGTGTCAAGGAGTATATATTTTAAAATGGAAGTGTTAATTCTGTTTGGGCTTTGCCACTGCCCTCCATGTACTGCTTCCAGTCAACTCGGATGATATTTCTCCCAATTTCATTTATATAGTGGACCTCTCCATACTTAACTCCATATTCGAAGAGTTCTTTTGTAATAAGTACGTCATCTAAGCAATATTTTTTTAGCTCCTCTATCTTCCCTTCTTTGTAATAGTCAATTGCCATTAGGCCGTGTCCGCTTTTCTTTTTTCCCAGAGTGGCAGCTGCCATGTCATTAAGGGCTAACCGTCTCCCAATCTTCAAACGAATATCCTCAAGTAAGTCAAATGTAGAAAGCGCAAGAATATCTCCCGGATAATAAGCCTGAAGCACGGGAAGGTCAAATCCGTTGCTGTTATAGCCGATCACATATGAGGCATTCTCAAGAATAGGAAATGCGCGGCTCAACTCCTTCTCTTCAAATACTACTCCTTTTTGCGTTGCATAGTCATAGAGGGCCATTACCGATATTCCGAGCTTTTCATGTTCACTAAACTCGCGAAACGTGTGCTTCGTCTCAAGATCAATAATAATGGGAAACTTTTTCATAAGGCGATGAGAGGATTAATTCCGTAATTTTTTATTTTTCCTTTCTTTGTATATCTCCATCTCGATGAAGTCACGTTTCGCAAAAACGTCTCCTTTATTTGCGTCAAAATGAAGTGTGTTTAGTGTATTTTGCAATTGTTTGTACATTCCCTCAAAATAGTGAAAAAAGGCATGCTCTTGTTTTTTATCTATTGTGTGGAGATGTTTTTCTATAAAGTCATCCATTTTCCCCAATTGCCAAATGGTCTCAACAAGAGTGGTGTTAGAAAAATTTAATTTTGAGATATCTCCTTGGAGAGGTCGTATTTTAAATTTCATCATATAAACATCTCGGACCATCTGTTCATGAGTTTGTTTTTTGTCTAATACGTCTGTTTTAAAGCTTTTAAATAAGCTCAACATGTCTGGTATCGAATCCTTTTTTTTCATAGAGTATAATTATTCTATGCTATACGAACAATTGCAAGCCGAACAAATAACAGCGCTCAAGTCTAAGGATACCTTAAAATTACAAACTATTAGGGGTATTATTGCTCAAATTAAAAACAAAGAGATAGAAAAAAAAGCTCCATTAAATGATGATGAGGTGCTCACGGTTATAAAAAAAACAAAGAAAGAATTATTAGAATCCATTGAATCATTTAGTAAGGGGGGCCGTGCTGATCTTACTGAGGAGTCACAAAAACAACTCGATATTGTAAATACTTACCTTCCTCCTGAAATGAGTGATGAGGAACTCCAAATTACTGTAAAAGCGCTTGTCGCTAGTAATCAGGATGCTATCGCAAAAAACCCTAAGGCTATTATTGGCATCTGTATGAAGGAGCTCAAAAATAAAGCTGAGTCGTCCCGAATCCTTGCAGCCCTACAAAAGGTATAATGGAGTTATGAGAAAAGTGGTTTTTATTATCGTTCTTCTTTTTCTGGTGATATCTCTTCTTCGTAATGTGTCAGATTATCAAAGAAATATTTCATTTTATGATCAGATCAAAAATAATTTTGATAAAGCTTCTCAAGAAAATAAAGCATTAAAAGTACATAAGCAAGCAGGCTCCTCCCCTTTTGAAATCGAAAAGAACCTTCGTAATAAGCAAAACCTTATTAGAGAAGATGAACTAATAGTTATCATCCCCTCCCCATCGGTCGTTCCTACCTCCTATGTGAGACCTACAGATGCCCCATATAGACAGTGGCTACAACTCTTTTTTCAATGATTCATCTTCAAAGGCATAGATATATCCTTCAATCTTCCGTAATAATGAAATGCTTCTTCTTACCTTTATCCTTATTACTCCTTTATACCCCTCTGGGTTTTCGTATTTTTTTATTAATTTTGTTTGTTGATAATAACATTTTGAAAACTGATTTCGTGGGATATTGAGCTGTTCTGACCAATATCTCTCTATTCTCTCTGTATCTTTTTCTCGTTCATAATTGATTGTGATACGCACAATAAGGTCTTTTTTTGCTATTTGAAAACAAGATTGCAACCAACGTATATAGAACAAAATAATATAGGGACTCGTACTAGCTAATCCTACGAGACTATCTTTCTTGAATCCCTCACCCCAGTAAAGAGCTGCTCCTATAAGAAATATCTCTCTGAGCGTTAGATTGCCAACTTCATTTTTTGAAACTAAATGAAGATTGGCTATTTCTTTTCGTTTTAGCTCTTTTCTTCTTTCTATAGCATTAAAGCGGGCGGGCGACCCCATCATATACCCATCTCTAAATATTTTTTTCTTCTCTTCATCAGAAAAGGTAATATCGCGACACCAAACACTTACGCTTGATACAGAAACACAAAGTTGCCTTGCAATTTTTTTGATACTTATCCCTTGTCTTCTGAGAATGCGAGAGTCTATTTTTTGTTTTGATTTTGCCATAGCGAAGATTAATGTCTTATTGTATCATATTCGATTTTACTTGACTATTCCTCTCTATTAGTGGTATACTTTGACTAGTTTGTTTAAATATTACGGGGTAGTGTACGGTTGCACAGGAGGCTCAAAATGGGCTCCTTTCGTAGAAATACGACTGGATAATTGGCTATTACGGTGAAACCCGATTAATTACCGGGCAACGCCGTGGGAAGTCTCCCGATTGAATCGGGATGACCCCGTAGAGACTACACGCCGATTCCTTAACAGAAATGAAAGGAAATGACATAGTCCAACCCCTCAAGTAATTGAGAAAGGTGCATAATCTCCTAGACCATGGTTCGACTCCTGGCCCCGTAACCAGTTTAGCTTTGAGCTTTTAGCTTTAAGCATTTAGCTATTCTATCCATGGAGAAATTCCTTCTTTCAATAATCGTCCCTGTTTTCAATGAAGAAAAAAATATCTCTCCCCTTCTCGATCGTTTACTTCCTATTGTGAAAGTTTATGATTATGAAATTATCTTCGTTAGCGATGGATCAACCGATAAAACTACCGAAGAGATTAAAAGACATGCAGAATCAAATAAATCTATTAAATTGGTAAGTTTCTATCGTAATTTTGGACATCAAATGGCTCTCACGTGTGGTTATAGACATGCAAAAGGAGACTGCGTCATTACGATCGATGCAGATTTGCAAGACCCACCAGAAATAATTCATGAAATGATTAATAAATGGAAAAGTGGCGCCAAAGTAATATATGCAAAACGAAAAACGCGAGAGGTTGACTCTTATTTTAAAAAACAGACAGCTGCATATTTTTATCGATTGATTAATTTCTTATCAGAAACGCCTATACCAGATGAGGTGGGAGATTTCCGGCTTTTGGACAAAGAAATTGTTTTATTCCTCAATAATCTTCCAGAACAGTCTCGCTTTTTAAGAGGTCTCGTTGCATGGGGCGGATATCCAGCTGAATATGTATATTTCAAACGGGAAAAACGACACACAGGGGAAACTCACTATACGCTTTCTCGTATGTTAAATTTTGCTCTTGAGGGTATCATCTCTTTCTCAACGAAGCCTCTTCGACTGGCTTCCTACATGGGCTTTCTTTCCGCTGGAGTTGGATTTCTTGGGATAATATATGTTTTTGTAGAAAAAATACTGTCCCCTTCGAATTTGGTAACGGGCTGGTCTGCTTTATTTGTAGGTATCATGTTTATTGGAGGAGTTCAACTTCTTACCATAGGTATTATTGGGGAATATATCAGCAGAATTTATATTGAAATTCAAAAAAGGCCTCAGTATCTCATCAAGGAAATGACCAACCTATGAAAAAAATAGGAATAATCTTTTTGGGGGTTGGATTTGGAATACTCTGCTATATTGTCTTTTCCCTTTTCTTTCTTCAGAAAAAAGTAGTATCTCCTATTGAGGAAAGTGGAGCAAATAACGTTATTCAACAAAATACGAAATAAGGCTCCGTCTCAAATATATTAAGGAGTGCACCCTCTGGGCGCTGAGTCTGTACCAATTTGAAATATAAATATATTTCCACATCCTCCTAAGAAGAGTGTGTCTATTACTTTAAGTATAAGAAATGCTGACATAAAGATAACTAGACCTATAATCGCATATCTTAATGTACCTTGAGCTTTTTTGAGTTTTTCAGGATTGCCAAGAGAGGTGAGATAGTGAAATGCACCAACAACAAGCATGATAAATAATACCACCACTATTAGAGCTGAGGAAATAAAGAGGATATTTTGAAAGACAACTTCAAAGCATTTTAGGGTGGGCACTCCATCAACCATACATTCTCCTGTCCCTGTCGCTGGGCCCCACTCTCTAATTTGGGCATATGCTGCCGGTGGAAAGAGTAAATTCATCTTAAGGCGTTATTATAGATGGAATATTGATCTCACATGTCAATCCTACGCAGAAAGCTCCTCTTAATACGGTTTGCTCAAGTGTGGCAAGAATGACGAGCACGACAACAATGATAACAAGTCCGACTACAGCTGCTTGAATTTTATCTTGGGCTTTCTTTACATTTTCTTTGTCTCCGGACGAGGTGACCCATGAAAAAGCACCAAGCAACAAATACAAAAGAGATGCAAGGCCGGCAAAAAAGAAGAGAAACTTAATAAGAAACCCAATAACGGATGCCATAGAAGGAATATTGAAACCCGGATTAACGCTTGCCGCTGAGGCGCCATTTACTAATGTTAAAAAACCAATTGTGGTTAATGTATTCAATATTTTTTTCATACCCTCATTCTAAGGCAGAATAGCTATAAAAGTCAAGAGCTATAGTACATACATAAGGAGGATAATGATAGAAACCCAGGAAACGATTGTTGCAACTAATGGAAGATCTTTGGTAATTATCTTTTCAGGACGCTCCCCTTCTACCTTTTCATAAAGTAGCTGCGCATAGCGAGCTATTCCATAAACAACCAATGGAATGGTCACCATCATCCATTTTCGAGCCTCAAATCCTGGTAAATACGTACCCATAATGGGGGTGAAGAAAGTATTTACCTGTGGAATTTTTTCAACGTACGTGTATGTTGCATATGCAATAATAGTGCTTGATGCAAAAGTAGTTGTGAGAAACTCTAAAAAGTGCTCTTGATATCTATAAAGGGATTCGCGCGTCTCTCTTCCATGAGTAATAAGCTCTGCATGACGCTTTACTGTTGCCATAAAGAGGGAAATAAAAAATATAGTAAGAAGCAACCACACAGGAATGTGATATCCCGTCACAATCTCCCCTCCTATTGCTCTGAGGATAAAGGAAAGCGAAATGGTAAATATATCTACTGTGGGAAATTTTTTTAAATAAAGAGAGTAGAGAAAATGAAGGAGTATAAAAATAAGGGCAAGAAAAAAGAAATTGACAGAAAATAAGAGAGAAAGAAGAAGAGAAACGATAGTGAGAATAAATACAGTAAAGGTGGCCTGCTGCATACTAATCTCTCCTGATGCTATTGGTCTATATCTTTTGATCGGATGTTTTTTATCATATGGATAGTCGATGATATCGTTAAGAAGATATGATGTGGAAGAGAGGAGACAAAATATAGCAAAAGCTATAATAGCTTGTCCCAATATCCATAAATCGAAAAGCTTTCCTGAAAAAATAACTGCAGTGAACACGAGTAGGTTTTTTATCCACTGATTAACCCTCATTGCTCGAGCAAACACTTTGATTGTTTTAATCATCGATTGCATGTATATAGGTGAATTATATATCTTTTTTCGATAGAATCTTCTTTGTTTCTATTTTGTATAACTCTACCTGTGGTTGATCAAATGCATTAATGCCCATTAGGCATGCCAAATACATTATCTCCATCATTTTATACTGCATGTAGCTCCCTATTTCATATTCGTTAATTCCATCAAAGACAATTTCAAAGTAGGGCTCATTTTGTTTTTCATATGTGAGCACTGTTCCTTTTTGAATGGCAGACATCACTTCAGATGTGTTTTTTCCTTCAGTTGTGGTGAGCGAGGGAAAGAGCGATTCTTTTGGGATGGAACACTTCTCTGTTTTTGTTGAATATACAATCTCTGTCGTTTTATCGGAGGGACCTCCCCAATAGAGTTGAACCATTGAATGGTGATCAACAGACCCAATAGAAACGAGAGGGGTAATGCCTTTTTTTTCTTTTCCAAGACTTTCTCCCGTTAGTTGACGATGCCACTTTCCTAATGATTCAAGCTCTGGATGGAAATAAAAACTATTATGAATAGTTCTCCCTTGTTGGGAATATATATATTGAAAGATTGCCGACGTGCGAGCATGATTATTGCTTGATTCGAGAATACAATTCTTTCTCATTTCCTCAGCTCCTTTGAGGAGAGATTGAACATCGACTCCCGCCATAGCAAGGGGAAATAGTCCTACGGCTGAAAAAATAGAATAACGCCCCCCAACTTTATTTGGGATGTCAAGAATATCTATTCCCAGCCTTCTCCCTTCAATCCATAGTTTAGATTTTGTATCGGTAATAATGACACATCTATCCTTCCACTGTGGAAATAGTTCTTTTATTTGACTGAGAAAAATTTCGGTATTTACGAGTGATTCTGTAGTACCTCCTGATTTGCTAATGATAGAAATGAGAAGTTCTTCTTCGTTTATTATGTTTTTTTTAATAAATTCTGAAAATTTATTTTGTACTTTTTCGTCAATTGTGTCCAAAAAAATCATTTTAGGATATCTTTCAGGATTAAATTGATCGGTAGATCCATAGAGAGCATCGTATACTGCTTTTGATCCGAGATTTGAGCCTCCAATACCAATGATAATTATATATTTAAGACTTTGTGTTTTCTTTTTCTTCACTATAGCCATCACGTCAGATAGTATTTTTTTATCTGAGGGAAGACATAACGAGGCTTCGACCGATTCATAATTTTGGGAGTCAATTACGCTTTTGCAGTGATTTATATAAGAAACAAGAATGGCCTCTTGTTTGGACCAATCTTGTTTATTTGAATAAAGTAATTTCATAGTTATTCTATGGATGTTTGTAATAATTCACTGTTTTTTGATGCTTCAATTGAATAAGATGCTCCTTTTGGAATAAAACAGGAGTGTCCTTGATCTACCCATAGCTCCCCGTTTTCTGATGATAGAGCAACACTTCCTTGTTTTACAAAATAATGATGAAATGACCGCTCAGCTTTCATCTCTATTTTTTTTGTTTCTTTTATTATCTTGAGGGTATAAAAAGGAGTATTAAATAGTAAGGTATTGTTTTGTTGTGTTTTTAATGTGTTTTTTTCTTCACTTGTATCTAGATATTTAAAATAGTCTTCTATCTGCAAATCTCTTATCGTTCCATCTTTTAAAAATTTGCCCTGATCAAAAGAGCGTATAGTCGAAATAGGATCCATTTCATCTTGCTGTACCTCAAACACGATATTTCCTCTTGGATTATACTTATCTTCCTCCCATGAATGATGAACTCCTCCGCTGCTTAGATCCACAATATCTCCTTTTTTAGCATTATATTCATTAACAAACTGCCATGGGTTTTCGTTTCGTATAAAAATCTGCGCCTTCTCTTCTGCTTGTTCTTTTGATATTTCTTTTTTTTCTATTTCTTTGCTCAATCTCTTCATTTCCGCATCAATTGACAGGCATGTTTTTTTGTATTGATCTATATTTATCCCTTTTTTAATTCCAAACGTCATTTTTCCATCCTCAAAAAAATACCATGATTCTGCTTTTGGATGCCAGAAGGAGTCTTTTGTTCCCTGAGGGATGTGAAGTTGGAATGAGTTACCTTTTGCTTGAGTAAATTTAATAAGAGGAAATGGTTTATCTTCCATGAAGATGGAAACAGGCAGCGTCCCTTTTGTTTGCGTTGAAAACTCCCTATCCTTGGTAGAGCTGATGCTCATTGCTAAAAGTGATTTGCTATAGAGCTCGTAACTTTGACCAATCCTTTTCCCCTTTAACTCCGTCTTCTCCTTCCATCCTTTTTTTTCACAGATATATTCCCCTCCCCACGTGGGCTGCTCTATTAAAAAAGGAATGATAAGGTAGGGTTTTCTTTCAGGAGTTGTCATATGAAGATTATTATACAGAAGAAAAAGTTAGAACTTGAAGAGAGAAGTCCTCCTATGTTCATGTTCGCCTCGTGACCTACGTCCACGCAGTCGAATATTCACTTCGGAAGGACATAAGAATTTCTAATTCTTCGTACCTCAGAAAGAAATTCTAATGTCGGGACGGCGAGACTTGAACTCGCGACCTTGCGCTCCCAAAGCGCACGTTCTAGCCATCTGAACTACGTCCCGTTAGTCTTCTATTATACCAGTGATTTCATCTAATAGGAGGAGGACCATCTATCTTATAGAGAAAGCAGATGTTATCTTCGTATAGCTTTTTATAGCTTGCAAAAATATTTTTTTTATCTCCTTTTTTTATAAGAACATAAGAAATATCATACTTTTTTCTATACGGTTCAAATGAGGGGTACTTTCTGGTTATATAAAAGTACTCCTTTGCGCTATCATTGCTCTGATGTGGATCGGTTTGTTTCCATCGCCAACTCGGCATCCTTCCATCAATAAAGATTTTGATTAATGGAGCCTTCCATATGAGATATCCTCCCCATGCATATTCAGCAAACACTCTCCCCTCTATTTTATTTTTTGTAATAAAATTCACAGCAGCTACTGGATATACTTTGTTTAGCGGCTGAATCAGACTTATGTCATAGCATATATGGGTAAATCCAACAAAAAAACACAAAATGATTATTATATTTTGTAACCGTATAAACTGCTTCTTCATACAGTGATGAATGTCGGCTTCAAGATAACACCACATTTGGAGGTATACCAAAAAAGATGAAATAAGGAATAGAGGGATATTCCTCATTGCCGAAAGCGAAAGAAGGAAAAAGGACAAAGTTATTATTCTATTGAATAGTGATATTTTTTTCCAATATTTAATAAATAAAGAAAGAAAAAGCGCACAATAAAACAAATAGGAGATATTGAGAGTAATTAACCCAGGCTGCCATTCTTGAATTCTCCACTTCAGTTCAAAATCAGTAAGCTGCATCCATACCTCCCACCACATACGCCACCCATACGGGTTTAATAAGGTACTACCACATAGTAAAATAAATCTTCCTATATCTCTTCCTATTTCTTTCTTTTGAACAAACTGAGAAAAGACGAAGAGGAGGTAGGTCGCTACTCCTAAAAAATAACTCCCATGAGTGTTAACCCATAAAAGCTGTAAAAAAAGAAGCAAAATAAAATTTGCCTTGTCCCCTTTCCTTAACTCACCAACCCACAAAGCCAATAGTAGCCACCCCCATACTTGTGGTCGAATACCAGAATAGGAAAAGAGAGAGGAGCCTATAAGGAAAATAAGTGAGGGGATAAGCCAATCCCCTTTTTTTCTTTCAACCTCATGGGGTATCGAAAAAAAAAGTGAAAGAGTAGCTATAAGACCAAATATAAATAGGAGTATGAGGTTGTTATTTGCTATCTTATAAAAAGCTGCGATTCCTATGTGAGTGAGCCACTCGTGATCCACGAATGGATATTTTGTCATGGAAAATGAAAAAGGGTCTGCAGAATAGATTCCATTTTTCATCATGAGTTGTCCTATTTTAATTCGCCATCCAAAGTCTGGGTCAAGCATCGCCCATCCAAAGAAGATGTACAGGCTAAAAAGTACAAGGAGAACGAGGTATATTTTTTTCATTCGTTCACCTTTTTTCAAAATAGAGAGTTACAATCGAGCTGATTGTTTCAGATCCGGATTCGAGAGTGGGGCCTCCTCCCCCTCCCCCGCCCGTCATGGGCAAAGCTTTTGCGTTCTGAAACCCAGCCTCTCCGTTGATGGATTCAACCATATTTGTCACTCTTTCTAGCTTTATCCCGAGCGATTTTGCCATTTTTTCAGCCTGCTCTTTTGCATTTTTTATTGCTTTTTCACGAGCACTTTCTCTATATTTTTCTGGTGCATCCACTACAAAACGTGTGTTATTTATTTGATTGGCGCCTGCTTTTGTTGCCTCCTCGATAATTGTGGGGACAATTTCTGTTTTTTTTGTCTTTACGGTTATTGTTGCGTTACCATCATATCCTGCAATTCTGTTTGTATTGTTTTCATAACTATATGTGGGATAAATAGAATAGTTCGTCGTTTTAATGTCTTGAGACGAAAGACCAAGCTTCTTAAGAGACTCAATTAACAGATTATTAGTTATGTCTATTTTCCTTCTCGCTTCATCTATTGTTTTTACATTATTTACCGTTATTCCTACGTCAATATATGCGGTATCAGGTGTTACCTCTACCTTCCCTTCTCCTACTACGGCAAGTTCTTGAGAAGTATTTGATACTACAACCCTCAAAGGATATGAAATGTCAAACGCTTTAATAAAAAGCAAAAAAAGAAGAACGAAAAGCAAGCCCATTCCAAAAGATTTGGTATTCATAATGTCTTATTGATGAAACTACTAATATTTTTCCCTAATTGAACCGCGTAATTAGTACCCCTATCAAAGGGGTATGTCATGTCCATGTTTGCAACATACACGTTTTTAGCTGGCGTTGAAAATAATCTTGGTATGGTAATAAATTCTGAGTCAAATATGGGTTGAGCATAGGGCGCTTTAAATAATCCAACTACCTCAGGGGCTTCCTTAAATAAGGGTGAAATATTCCTCAGGTGAGGAAGTGCAAAAGCAAGAATTTCTTTTTCGTTCATAGCAAGAAGCTGGCTTCCCTCTTCCACATACCACGCTACATAACAGACCTCATCTCCTCCATAATTTTCTGAGTTAATAAAGTTTGTGTGTTGAACGATGCACATAATGGGGATGTCTTTTGCGCTGATATTGAGCCAATAGGTGTTTTGAAGAATTGGTTTTTTTGTGGTGAGGATTAGATTTATTGCATAGAGGTATTTTCTTTTATTTTGTTCTTCAATATATTTTTTTCCTAAAATATTCGCCATGACGCTATTTGAAATAGGATAAGGGAGAGTTGAAATAATAAGATCAGCTTTTTGAATGAAAGTCTCCCCTTTTTTATCTATTGTTTTAATTTCGTACCCTTCCTCTTTTTTTTGAACTGATAGTGCGGCGGCGCCTGTGAGAATGGAGACTCCCTTTTCCCTATCAGCTTCGGCTAGCCTATCTATGAAAGATTGAAAACCTCCATCTGGATACCCCAGTTGTTGGGTTCTTTTATGTATGCGGGCCCAAATAAATGAAGCGAGAATACTCTTTGTATATCTTCCATATTTATTCTGAAAAAGTCTCTCCCAAAGAACACTCCACACTTCCCTGCCCATAGTTTTTTGCAAAAACTCAGCAGATGTCGTCTTTTCAAACAAAGGAAGATGAGGGGTAAGCTTCAAAAAAACCAAAGTAATCCCTGCTCGTATTTTAGAAATAAAAGATAAAACAGGAAGAAGGAGAAAGTCTTTCGGTGAATCTACGGGAAATATGCGGTAATTATTCTTCTCTCCGAATAATGAGGCTGTTTTAGGTGTGAGAAACACAAAAGATTGGAAGTTTATGTCCTTTGATAGAGCGAGGATGGCTGTATCATTCTTAAATATGTGGTGATATGTTCGCTCAAGCTCCCAGGCCCACCCCTCTTTTTTAAATCCTCCCGCCAGGCCTCCCAACCTCTCCCCTTTTTCAATTACCACTATCTCATTTTCTGCTTCTACTTGAGAGAGATAATATGCTGCGGTAAGCCCCGTTAACCCCCCACCTAAAATAACTATTTTCATATTTACCGCATAATTACCTAATATTAACCGCTTATTCTTGCAGCCCTGTTATTATTGTTTCAACAACAAGCGCGAGAGGTATGGCAAACAGCATTCCCATTACTCCTCCGTATCTTCCTCCCACCACCAAGACGATGAGGGTAAGGATAGGGTGAAGGCCCACTACTTTTTTCATTACCATAGGTACGACTATGTGATTTTCAAATTGTTGAATTCCAATGGCCATAATGACGGTGAACAATCCAAGGAGGGGATACTGAGAAAACCCAACTAAAAATGTAGGAAGGGCTGCAACTGTGGGCCCCACATTAGGAATAGCTTCAAGGAGCCCGGCAATAATCCCTAAGGGGAGGGCATATTTGACACCAAGGAGAAGGAGACCGATATATGTGGTAACCCCGATAATTGACATTAAGAAAAGTTGTCCAAGAAGCCATAAACCAAGCCGTTTTTCAATTCTTGTTTCAATTGTTGATATTTTTTCTAACAACTGTTTGCTTACATATTTTGAAAATAAAGCAGTGACTATATTTGGATCGACTGTTAGATAAATACTGAAAAACACCGTAGACACAAAAAATGCCGCATTTGAAAAAACAGACCCTATTACCCCAATAAAATTATTTGTTACTGTGGGAATATATTGAGTAAGGGAAAGGGCGCCAATATTTATAGGCAGTGTTGTTTTTACGCTCTCCACTATACGAGGAAAGTGATTTATAAACAGAGCAGTCTCGCTTATAAAAGGAGGGATTATCCAAGAAATAATAAATCCAACTACAACAAAAACTGAGAGAAAAACAATAAGAACAGCTCCTCCTCGTGGTATTCCTTTTTTAACCAATATCTCAACTGGTTGTTTTGCTGCGCTCATCACTATATATGCGATAAAAAGAGAGAACAAAACATCCTTCATATCCCACGCAAATTTCAAAAAAAGGAGCGTCCCAATACCCACAAGAATGGTTTTTACTGAAATCTCAATCTTTGTGGGAATTATTTTTTCTTTTTCCGTTTTTTCCATATAATGATAATATCATGAGACGCTACCCCTTCGCAAGCGAGAAGGCTAACACCGTCTGAACGCCGCTCTTTTTCAAAATTTTAGCGCACTCTATCATGGTTGCACCAGATGTTACCACGTCATCAACTAGCAGTATTGTTTTAAATATCTTTTCTCCAACATAAGAAAATGCCCCTTTTATATGTTTTTTCCTTTTTATTTTGCTGCCTATGTTAGCAAGGTGCTCTGTATTGACCACCCGTTGGAGAATATCTTCATTATTGAGGGGTTCTAAATTGAAATACCTTTCTCTGATAATGTCAGACTGGTTGAAGCCTCTTTCTTTTACTCTTTGAGGGTGGAGGGGGACGCTTATAGCGTGCGGGTTAAACAATGCGCTCCAGTTGTTAATTTCTTTTATTAAGTTGTTCTGCGGAAAGGAAAGGAGCTCTTTGAGCACACGGTGTGAACCTTTGTATTTTGAGCCTAGGAGTATTTTTTTGAAAAGGCCATCGTACTTATAGAGGGATAAATGCCCATCTATTCCTAAGTTTTGTTTACAAACAGGATGAGTGAGTCCAAGGAGAGAGGGCCTATTGCAGTAAAAACAACTAGATCTTTCTCCCTTTTTTATTTTTGATTCACAGCTTGAACAAATATAGCTCCCTATAAACCCACACCCCAAACAAAAACGAGGAAATAGTAACTCTATAAAGGTGCTTCTCATAAAACCTACTATACATTGTACTGGTTCTATCGACTTTGTGCCCCTTGCTATTTGTTGTGCAGATGTTTATGATTTGTGGATAAGTTATCCACATTTTATACACGGGTCTATGTTGCAGTCCACCTGGAACGATTTTTTAGAGTTCTATAGAAATCACTCGACGCCAAAGTCCGTTCTCGTATCTCTTCTTAATCAAACAACTCTTCATGAAATCACTGACTCAAAGGTAGTAATAGTGGCCGCTAGCCCCGGTATGAGCTCGTATTTTTTAGGAAAAAAAACAGAGATTGAACTTACTCTTTCTGCATATTTTAAAAAGAGCATGCATGCTGAATTTATATTCAAACAAAGCACCAAAGTAAAAGAGGAGCCGTTATTGAGGTATGAGCCGCCAATTGAAGACCTATTTGGCCGCGCGGGTTTAAATAGCAAGTATACATTTGAGAATTTTGCTGTCTCAACATCAAATAATGTGGCTTTTGCTGCGGCCCAGGCCGTCTCAAAGGATCCCGGTCGCTCTTATAACCCATTGTTTTTTTATGGGGGGGTGGGGGTGGGAAAAACACATCTCGCACATGCTGCCGCGAGAACAGTGCTTGAGAGAAACCAAGAGAGCCGCATTCTCTTTTGCCCAGGAGATCGCTTTACTAATGAACTTATTGAATCTATTCAAAATAAAACTACCCAACAGTTTAGAAAGAAGTATAGAACGCTCCATATATTAATAGTAGATGATATCCAGTTCATCGCCGGAAAGCAAACCATACAGGAAGAGTTTTTTCATACCTTTAATACTATTGTGGGGGCGGGGGGGCAGGTAATACTTACCTCTGATAAGCCACCTCATGAGATAAAGAATCTTGAAGATAGACTTCGCTCTCGTTTTTCTGGGGGCCTTATTGTAGACCTTCAACCCGCAGATTTTGAGTTAAGAACAGCCATCCTTCTGATAAAGGCAAAAGAAAAGAATATAACAATTCAGATAGAGGCTGCAAAGGTGATTGCTGAGCAGATTACAGACTCCCGAGCACTAGAGGGGACTCTTCTTTCTTTATACGCACGAACTATTGGGAAAAAAGAGGAAATCGATCTTGAAGAGATAGATTCTTACTTTCAAGGAACCACCGAAAAGAAGATGAGGAGAGTGTCTCCCCAAGACGTTATTCATGCTGTATGTGCTTATCATGGGATAAAACAAACAACTATTAAAAGCCCAATACGATCAGATGCGATTGCCTTTCCTCGTCAAATAATAATGTATATCCTTCGAAAAGAACTCCATATGAAGTATGAAGAAATAGCATTAACCCTAAGAAGAAAAGACCACACAACCGTAATGTATGCCTATGAAAAGATAAACGCCTTATGTATGAAAGATCCCTCATTACGAGAACAGATTGATAGAATAGTCCAATCACTCTCATGATTCACACACAGCCCACACTCAATACACATAAGGAGAAACGGGTTTGTCTTGTGTTGAAAAGAAGAAACACATTTTATACACTTATGCACACGTACTACTACTACTATTTATATATAACTAAATATGCAGATAACAACAAATAAGGAAAAACTACTGAGGGCAATTACTCAAGCAGGCCGCTTCACCTCCTCTCGTGTAGGAGCAACCGCAGGACTTCAAGGGATACTCTTTTCAAATAAAGGAAAAAAACTCCACGTATACTCTACAAACCTTAACACCTTTTTTCACACGGTTCTTGACTCACAACTTGAAGAAGAGAGAAAGTTTCTTCTAGACCCCCACAAAATTACGGAGTTTATTTCCCTTCTTAATGACGGAGAGATATCTCTCCTTTTAGAAAAAGACAAAGTCCTCATTTCTCAACAAAAAACAAAAGGAACCTTCCCCTTTCTTTCCCACTCAGACTTTCCCACACCCCCAGTCGTCCAAGGGGAGGGGCAGGTCATAAATGTAAAAAAATTCGAGAAGATTCTTTCCCTTGTTCTTTTTTCTGCCTCAAGAGATCTTTCAAGGCCTGTATTAAGCGGGATTAATTTTGTTGAAAGAGAAGGGGACATGGACGTAGTAGCAACAGACGGATTTAGACTCTCCCTTTTTCATATGAAAAATGACCTGAAGATAAAGTCGATGCTGATTCCTGCGGACTTTCTTTTGGAGTTGATGAGGAATATAAAAGATAAGAAGGAGATAGTGATGAACTACCTAGACACTGAGAAGATGGTGTACTTTAAAACAGAAGATGACGAATATTATACGCGTCTCATAGAAGGGGATTTCCCCCCATACGAAAGAGTGATACCGGTTGAAAAAAAGACAACAGCTATCATAGAAAAAGCAGACCTTATAAGAAATGTGAAGCTCATCTCCGTATTTGCAAGAGATTTCTCTAGTATCATAATCTGTCAATTTAAAAAAGGCGAGCTTATTTTGTCCCCCAAGATTGAAGGTGGTGTAGAAAATACAACAACTCAAGAGATTGAGTTTGAGGGAGAAGAGATGAGGGTTGCCTTTAATTTTAAATTCTTATTAGAGTTTCTTAATACAATAAATGAAGATAAGGTAATCATCGAGTTGCTGCGACCAGACGCCCCGGTGGTTCTTAAGACAGAAAAAGAGAAGGAGTATTTACACATCATAATGCCTGTCCGTATTCAGGAGTGATACGGGTCTAGACACTCCTTTACAAGGGCATCTGCTTCTTGGTTGAGCTCTCTTAAAACATGACGGTAAGAGATAGGGGTTCCTATTTGTTGCTCGAGAGATCTTATATCAAAAACAAATGAACGAATTGTTTCATTTTTGACTTTATATAAACCATTGAGCTGGTTAACCATAAGGAGGGAGTCTGATATAAAGGAGAGGGAGGTGAATGGAGAAGTCTCTTTCTTTTCAAGAAGTGAAGATAAAGCCCTTTTTACCCCCATGTACTCTGCGTAGTTGTTTGTCTGATTACCCAGAAAGAAAAACCTCTTTTCTATAATGGATCCATCGTCCTTAGCTATTATATATGCGCACGCGGAAGGTCCTGGATTATTGAGCGAGCCACCATCTGTATGGATAGTAAGTTTCATGAACTCTATTATAGCTCACCAAGCTGTTCTTTTTTTTGTGTTTCTTCTCTCACAAGGGTGAGAAAGCGTTCTGTGGAGGAAAGTCTTCTATGTCCAACAATCTTTGCAATATATTCAAGAGAGGCGCCGCTTAAGATTTGCTGGGCAATAAAGGTATTTCTCAAATCATTAACCGTTGCTTTTTGAATCTCCACTTCTCTAAAGCAGCGATTGATAATTTGACGAATATTTCGTATTAAAATGGACTTTCCACTTCTTGTGATAAATAAGGGGTCTTCTGATTTTCCCTCTGCTCTTGTTTTTATATATTCACTAATAGCTCTCTTTACCGACTTATTAAGGGGGATTTCTCTAATAGGGGTTTTTCCATAGCTTTTAATATGAAGAGCTACATCAGAAACATCTCCCAGCTTAAGACCGGCCAGTTCGCCTATCTTAATACCCGTTTGAAGAAGAACCTCAATAAGCGCATATGTTCGAGCGTCATCCTTTGCAAAATCTCGTAGAGCGTGGTATTCGAGCTTGCTTAAAATACGAGGGGCCGTCTGGCTATATTTAGGATGAGACACGTCTAGAGCAGGGTTCTGGTCTATTTTTTGGCTATTTTTGAGGAAGCGGAAGAAGGTTCTAATAGAATTTAATTTTCGGGAGGCTGATTTTTTTGTGTATCCATCGTTTATGAGCTTTGAGATGAAGCCATCAATATCTTCTTTTTTTATCTCTCTTACGTCGCTTTTCTCTACGCTTGAAAGAAATCCAACAAACTGTTCAAGGTCTTTCTTGTAGGCAATAAGAGTAAAGGATGACTTTCCTTGTGAGGAAAGATGTTGAACGAACTCAGTAATGAGGGTTCGAATAGCGGTAAATTCCATGGTCCTATAATATAACACATAGGTATAAGAAATGCAAGCGCATGCGCAATCAATAAAGAAACTATGGGTATTATCGCTTAATACTTCTCAAAGAAAAGCTTGGTTTTTAAGACTCCTTTTGAGAGGAGAAGGAGGCGCAAAGACTCAATAACCGTGCGTGAACCACACAAATAGTATTCATCAGCCGAGTTGATCGTAGGGAAGTCCGCGCCCCACGCAGCATCTATATGGCCCGCTCGGTAATAGTGCAGTAAATCTGCGGGAATAGAGTCAAAGGAGACCTGTTGAGAAAGACAATAAGAGAAAGAAAAGAGTGGATTATCTTGTTGTAGGGCTCTTAACTCATCAAATAAATACGTTTCAGCCAGATCTTTTAATCCCCAGTAAAGAGCTCCATTTACAGACCCCGGCTCCTTTGAGAGTAAAAAACTACGAATAGGGGCAAAACCAGTGCCCGTAGTCATATAAATCTTTCTATTTAGAGTTTTTTGCTCTAAAAAGAGGCCTGCAGGCCCAGAAACATCTACTTTGTCACCAATAGATAAGCCGCGAAGATATTCAGAAGCAACTCCTCCAGGCACAAGCTTAACTAAAAGTTCAAAAGAATTTGCACTGCTATTTGAGCCGGCAAAGGAATAGAGTCGTTTAATAGGGGAGGAAGAAGAGGGAACATCTAAAACAACATACTGGCCAGGGATAAAACCAAAACCAAACCCCTCTGTATAAAAATACAAAGAATACACATCCACGGCGAGAATTTTTTTAGAAAGAAGAGTTGCCTGGGCTTGCTTCATATAAGGTATATTATAAATGAGAACGTTGATTTATCTCCGCCTCTACCAACTCCCTTGGTTTTCCATGTTTTAATCGAGAGAGTTGAATAATAGCTTGAGCCAGCTTTTCATTTGCTCCCTTTTTATATTCTGTAAAATCTTTTGTCATATCTACGGAAAATGGAGGAACCGGCTCATTCTCTACAATGGTCTTCATATACGCATGAAATCTTTCTACGTTGATCAGGTCGGATTCACCAAAGGTTGGCTGGAACTCTCGTTGAATGTAGGAAGCATCCGTTACTCCTACTCGGAAAGAAATCATAGTTCCCACATTTCCAAAAACAGCATTTTTAACCTCTTCGTCCATTTGGCCAATAAACTGATTTGCGACAGTGAGACTTAAATGGTACTTTCTTGCCTCAGAGAGAATAGTCGCAAAATCTGGAGTGGCGAAATTTTGGAACTCATCAACATACAAAAAGAAGTCGCGGCGGTCAGCTTCAGGAATTTCCTGTCTGCTCATAGCAGCTATAAGAATACGAGGGATTAGAACTAATCCCAAGAAGCTGGAGTTCTCTTCTCCAAGCTTGCCTTTTGAAAGATTAACAAGAAGTATTTTCCCCGTATCCATAATCTCACGAAAATCAAAAGCAGATTTTGACTGACCGATAATATTACGCATTGTTTTATTAGTGATAAAGCGTCCAAACTTAGACACAATATAATCAAGGACTTCTGATTTATGAAAGTCTGAGGTTTGAGCAATCTGGTCTGTCCAGTAACGACGCACAATAGGGTCAGTCACCTTAGGAAGAAGCTCCTGTACATATTTTTGATCTGTAAGGACGCGAACGATCTCAACAAAAGTAGCCCCCGGCTCACACATAATAGTCAACATCGCATTGCGCACTGCGTGTTCAAAACGAGGCCCAATGATGCCCGTGCGCTGTGGATCATACAGCTTGTACATAAGATTGATTATCGCGCCCGTAATAAAGTGTTTTTGTTCTTCATTTTTTGCTTCAAGAAGATTGAGCCCCATAGGTCTCTCCGTATCTGAAGGATCAAAGTAAATAACATCCTCCGCCCGCTCGGGAGGAATTCTTCGAACGATATCATCAATAAGATCACCGTGAGGATCCATTACGCAAACCCCATGGCCTGCTTTAATATCTTGAACTGCCATATCCTGAAGTAAAATAGATTTTCCCACACCCGTTTTTCCAATAATATAGGTGTGGCGAGCTCTATCTCTAAATGACACACACACAGGTCTTTTTACACCACGATAATAGCCAAACCCCATAAAGGTGCCCCCAGAAATAGGCACTTCTGAGGCGACAGGAGCTGTTTTTGCTTTGAGCCATTGAATGTGGGGTGTTTCAATAGTTTTATTAGGAAAATGAAACAATGACCCAATTTCATCCGAAGTAAGAATGGAGATTGATTTATACCAAGGAAACTCAATAACAGGAAAAAATTTATAGATAAAGTCAATCATAAACACTCCTTGGAAGGGTATTTTACCCCCCTTTAATGAGTTTTGATCTGAGTTGAACTGAGCAAGAGCGCTCTTGATATTTCGAGCGTGAATGCCCGCGGCATCTTTTGTTTTTGAACTAACAACGTAGCGAATAGCAGTCTCAAAACCAGAGCGAGAGCACTTATCCTCAATCTTTTCAAGCACCTTCGGATCACTTCCAAAAGTTGCCTTCTCAGGATTCGCCTCATTCTTCTTTATAGATGAGACATACGATTTTCCCATTTTTTTCCACTTTCCCTCGGCTGGGCGAATAAGGATTTGGATAATGGCTCCCTCTCCTGTGCTGATTTTTGAGAGGGCTGAGGTGATAGCTGAAAGGGGATCATTGGGAATATCTTTATACGTCTTTAGGGGCATATAGGGAAGATCCTTCTGTACAAGCGAACCGCTCACCACTTTTCCATCCTCTGAAAATATGTTTGGCTCATCGACCTTCCTTATGTCTGCATTGGGATAATATCCATATACAGTCTTCTCTACAAGATCCACTATTTTTGATGGTGCTGAAATATAAAATCTGATTTCCGACTCTTTCCCGACAATCTCAAAACAAACAACATCATCCACTTCAAGAAATGAGAAGAAGCCACTTTTTTTAAGGGTGCTAAATGAAGCAATAAGTTGCTCTGCCGCATCAATCTTAACCTCGTTCTCTTTTGAAACGCGCACTTCAAGCGTGATCATCTCCAAAGACATCTGCTCTCTTTTTTTAAGTCGAGAATAGATAATTGCCGCATAAAAGAAGAGTAGAGTGGCAACACCGGCAAGAGAGGCTGCGAGCGTTGCAATACCCAATGTAACTAAACGATCAGAAAGGCCCTGAAGGGCTGCGGCATCCATAAAAAAATTATATACTATATATTATGTCTGCACACGCAATCTTTTATAAAAAAATAAGATCAAAGACCTTCTTTTTTTACTCCTTTTGTGTATTGTGTGCGAGTGTAGTTGCAGCTAATATTGTTTATTCTCAAAAATACAATGGATTGATGTACAAGACGATGGAGGGAGACAGCGCATCAATCATCACCTATCTGAGGCATATCTGGGGTAGCCCGTTGTTCTATTTTGAAATAGAAGCCTATCGCAAAGAGGGAAGGAATGATATTTTAACCAAGTGGGCTCAGGTTCAACAAGAAAACTCTATAAAGATACAAAAACTTGAAGATGCTGCGCAACTCTATCCCTACTCTCCAGAGATCTATTACAATCTTTCCCTTCTCTACTCAGAAAAGGGGAATAAAATAAAAGCAACGGAAAACCTAACGAAAGCTAGGCAAATTGACCCCTCCCTATAATGAGAAGCGACCTTTACGAAGACATGTATAAAACAGAAGAAAAGCATTGGTGGCATCGGGCAAAAAGACGAATCGTTGGTCGCTTCATTACCTCCTACTGTCATGAAAAAAACCCCAATATACTCGACGTGGGATGCGGAACAGGTAAAAATATGGACGCGCTACAAAAACAGGGAGATGTGTGGGGGATTGACATCTCCCAAGAAGCGCTTCTCTATTGCAAAAAAAGAGGCCTAACTCAGATAAAAAAAGGGAGCGCGGAGAATATTCCTTTTGACAGCGAGATCTTTGATGTTGTATGTGCTCTTGATGTTTTAGAACATGTTGATGATATATCTGCAGTTAAAGAAATAAAAAGGATTATCAAAAATAATGGATATATCATCATTACCGTTCCCGCCTTTGATTGGTTGTGGAGCAAGTGGGATGAGGTTCTTCATCATAAAAGAAGGTATACAAAAGAAACGCTCTCAGAGCTTTTGAGGGCTGAGGGATTTACCATAAAGAAGAATACCTATATGCATTCATTCTTAGTTGTTCCCATCTTTCTCATGAGAAAAATAAAAGAACGACAAAAAAAACACTACGACTCTGATTTTCAGATTAACAATAATGGTATGAATATTTTTTTCTCCGGTCTTTCAAAACTTGAACAATGGTGGATAAACCGCTATGATATGCCATTTGGAACGTCTGTCCTATGCATAGCACAAAAAGAACCGCAAAAATCTCCCTTGTAATACCCATCTTTAATGAGGAGGAGCGGGCATATAATTTATACATTCTTTGGAGATATATCAAAAATAAAAAATATATCAAAGAGCTGATCCTCGTTAATGACGGTTCAACTGATAAAACACTCACGCTTCTTAAAGAGTTTAAAAAGAAAGCAAGATGTAAAATAATTTCCTATAGAAAAAATAAAGGTAAGGGGTATGCGGTAAAAAAGGGAGTCCTCTCGGCGCGGGGGACGCACATAGCGTTTATCGATATAGATCTCTCAACACCACCAAAAATGATTGGAGAGCTAAATAAAATAATCAAAAATAATGATGTGATAGTTGGGACAAGAAAAAATAATAATGCAATCCTTTTGAAAAGACAGGCAAAGATGAGAGAGTTGATGGGAACATTTTTCACTTCATTATCTCAAAGAATAACAGGGGTTGAGGTAAGTGACTTCACCTGCGGTTTTAAATGCTTTAGAAAAAGAGCAGCACTTAAAATTTTCTCTAAACAACGAGTGGACGGGTGGGCGTTTGATGCAGAGTCGCTTTTTCTGGCTCATAAATATGGATTCTCAATCAATGAGCTACCGGTTGAATGGACCAACATGAAGGGCACAAAGGTACGTTTTCCCCAAGACGCTATTCAATCTTTCTTAGATCTTATACGAATAAGGATTAACGATATACTTGAAAAATATTAAGGAGATAGTGCTACTATTAAAGCATGAAACAAGTACATGTATATATTAAAGGAGATGTCATTGGCGTGGGGTTTCGAGCATGGACAAAGATTCAAGCGAAGATAATAGGTGTGCAAGGATGGGTGAGGAATGTATTTGAGCATCCAGACAAATTTGGCACGAGTGGAGGAGTAGAGGCGGTGTTTCAGGGAGAAGATATAAAAGTAGAAGATATTGTGGAGAAAGTAAAAGAAGGACCTCCAGTGAGCCGCGTGGATGACGTGGAACTTTATTTTCAACACCCCAAAGAAATCCTTGAGGGGTTTGAAATAAGGAAATAAGAGTGAAACGTAATAAATCTTCGATTTAAACGTTTCTACAGCGTTGAAATTTGCTAACAAAAAACAAATTTCTTACGCTGTGGACCGGAAGAGATTTGAACTCTCAACCCCCTCCATGCCATGGAGGTGCTCTACCATTGAGCCACCGGCCCTTCACCCCAACCCCTCTCCTATTATAACTCACATCTAATAAAAGAAGACAGAAAGTCTTGTCTCATACAAGATGAGCATGAAATAACAAGTCATTCTCACGCAAGATGAGCATGAAAAAGGAAACGGGTTAGTAGAATCATAGGCTATGAATATAACTATGAAAGACACTAACTTGAATA
>Ga0194063_10000674_pt1 | contig 24204 bp, 21 predicted proteins | sample SepL3720m_MetaG_FD_155459 | JGI IMG/M metagenome (GOLD analysis project Ga0194063, IMG submission 155459) | Anoxic zone freshwater microbial communities from boreal shield lake in IISD Experimental Lakes Area, Ontario, Canada - Sep2016-L373-20m | ecosystem: Environmental > Aquatic > Freshwater...
TCAGAACGTCGCGAGACAGTTCGGTCCTTATCCACTGTGGGCGCAGGAGATTTGAGGGGTTCAATCCTTAGTACGAGAGGACCGGGATTGACAAACCTCTGGTGATCCAGTTGTTCCGTCAGGAGCACCGCTGGGCAGCTATGTTTGGAAAGGATAAGCGCTGAAAGCATCTAAGCGCCAAGCCTCTCCCAAGATGAAATCTCCCTGAAGAGCCGTGGAAGACCACCACGTTGATAGGTCACGGGTATAAGCGCAGCAATGCGTTCAGCTTAGTGATACTAATGCTCGTTCGGCTTTTTTCTCCATCTTACAGCTTTGTCGCTGTGATTGTTGTGATTTTTCCCCTAGTATGCGAATTTCAGAGAACCTTTTGGTTGCGGATTACGGATCGCGTGAATGCGGGCCGGGGTTCGCGGCGGCGGTTCTTTGAAAATATATTGGCAGTCATCAGATCCACGGAGGGCACTCTGCGGGAGCGGTTTTTTAAAACCCGCATTCCGCGACGGGCATTCCGAAATCTGGTGATCGCGCGCAGTGGACCCACCCGTTCCCATTTCGAACACGGAAGTGAAACGCTGCAGAGCCGATGGTAGTGCTTCTATAGGTTGCGCGAGAGTAGGTCGTTGCCAGTATTTTGCCCGGCACTTTGGAAACAAGGTGCCGGGCTTTTTTTTGCTGTCGGCTGCCGGGAATTGTGATTTCCCGCTATGACCCGTTGGGTCGTCAGCGTCATACAGCGGACCTCATTGACAGCTCCTGATCGTAGATGTCGTAGCGCCACGCTACGATGGATATGATGATCAGGCGGTTGGGTCGTCAGCGGAACCAAAAAATGAGGGGGAAACCGACCATGACGACGAGGCTCCAGATCGTGTAGGCCGGGATGTAGCCGGCGATCCAGTTTTCCAGGCGGTCAAACCGGCCGGTTTTTCTGATGAACCGCATGGAGTGGTAAAGAATTCCCGCGAGGTGGCAGAAGGCGATCAAGTTGGCCCCGAGCACCGCCAGGCGGTTCGGAGTGAACCCGAGGGATGTGAGCCGGAACAGAATCGCCGCGAGCGCGACCACGTCAATGATCAGGGTGACTGCTACCAGCGCGGCATTCATCAGGTCGGGTGCGCCGGGCGGATCCTTCCGGCCGCGTTCCGAGACGGAGAAAACGCAAAGCCCCAGCACGAGGAGGAGCAGTCCGTTGAAGACGATGAGAAAATCTCTGTCCGTAAACGGGCTCTTGTGCAGCAGGATCATGGCGATCAGGTAGGTCACAACGGTCACAAGGAAAAGCGGCGTGAACACCTTCGCCAGCAGGGGGGTGATCTTGAACCGGTCTCCGACAACCCGGTCGATGAGCAGGGTGGCCACGAGGGGAGACGCGATCGCCCCATAAACGACGACGTTCGACATATACCAGCTTTCGATCTGCAGGCCGATCAGCCCGAAAAGGGCGAACGTCAGCCCCGTGAGAACCATGCCGCCCAGGATAACCATCGTGCTGAAGACCAGAAGTTCGCCGTTGTAGCGCAGGTAGTCCATGCGTCCCGGAAGGCTCTTCCAAGAGCCGCCCAGGAACGCGATCCCCAGAAGGGACCAGAAGAAAAAGGGCGCGTGCATACAGGCCAGCACAAGGGTTGCGGATTTGGAACTGCCCGGCAGAAGATTGAGGTAAAGAATCGAGCCGAGCAGAAGGGACATGACGAGTGCCGCCATCCGCGCCCGGCACTGCCTCTGGATGCAGAAGTAGGCGATCAAAGCGCCGGCAACAATGCCGCAAAGGTTCCGGGGATAGAATCTCTCGCCATCCAGCGCGGGGAAAATCACCGGCAGCTTCGCCAGCGTGCCAGCGATCAGCGACAGCGCGACGACCAGTCGGATGTCGCGCGCTTGGAAACGGGTGTCGGACGACAAGGCGCGCGCCTGCCCGTCAAAGAAAAGCCGCTCCTGCCAGACCCGCAGGGCGATCGAATCCGGATTCTCCGAGAACGCCTCGCGGAATGACCGCATGAATGCTCCCGGGCTTTTTCGATAGAGCGCCTCAAGCTCCTGCGGAGATCCGGCCGCGTGAAGAATTTGATCTTTCATGATCCGTCGTTCCTGGCTGGGACCCAAAGCAGCGCGTAAGAACGCTGGACGCAGGGAGTGAGACTCGACAGACGATAGATCAAGGGAGGCAGCCCGCCCTCGGGCTGCTCAGCAAGGCGGCCGGGGGCGACCGCCCTCCATTCCTTGCGCTTACGCGCGGATTGATGTGGGAGTTCGCGGCTTGAAACCGGGAGCATCCCCTGACAGGCTACGTCATGGGCTGCAGGGCTCCGCGCCGGCAGAGCTCCGCACAAAGTCCCTTCAAGAAATGCCATCACCCCGCACACATAGCAAAGCCCGCGCAATAATCAACCGGGCGGCGGGGATATTTTTTTTCGCCGCCGCTCTGGCATCGGCCGAAACCCAATGGGCTTGGATGGTCGAGCCCTCGTTCATGGACTACAAAGTCCGGCGTCCGGTCGCCGGTTCGGAGCGCACGATCCTGGCGCTCGTGCGACTTCGCGACGGCGGGATTTCCGGCACCGAGGGCGGGCACGAGCGGACGCTGGCGATGGCGATGAAGGCGATCTCCCCCGACGCGCACCGCACCGCACAGGAAGTCCTTGCCTCGCTCGAGCCTCAATTCGTCCGGGACAAAAACGGCGTCATCCAGTATGCCGTCCTTGAGTCCAAGAACCCGTTGACCGCCTCCGCCGTGCTTGCGCCGGGATTCGCCGAACGCTTTGCCTCGACGCTCGGGCCAGACATTCTGGTCGCGCTGCCGAACCGCTTCCAGATCCTTGTCTTTTCGCGCCAGGACCAGGCGTTCCAGAAAATGGGGGAGGCGATCATCTCCGGCTACCTCGGATCGGATTACCCGGTCAGCCGCGAAATCTTCGCGCTCGAGAACGGGAGTCTGCGCTCGCTCGGAGTCTTGAAGTAGCCAGCCATTTCCAACGCCAACGGCCCGAGATAGATGAAAATTTTTCCTCCGCATTTTTTTAAACCACTCCTCCTGATGTCACTCGCCACCTCCGCCCACGCGACGCCTTTTTATATCGGCACCTCCACAAAAACCGGGGAAGCCCGGGGAATCTACGTCTGCGAACTCGACGATGCGACCGGCGCGCTCGGTCCGGTTCGCCTCGCGGCCACAGCGAACAACCCTGGATTCGTCGCCGTCTCACCGGACAACCGCTACGTCTACGCGGTCTCCGAGGACTCCCCGGGAGCTGTCGGGGCCTATCGCCGGAACAGCGACGGGACGCTGGAATTTCTCAACTCCCAGCCCTCCGGCGGCGACGGGGCGTGCCATGTGTCGGTCTCGGCCGACGGACGCCATGTGTTCGTCGCCAACTACGGCAGCGGCAGCGCGGCATGCCTGCCCGTGAACTCCGGTGGCTCGCTCGAACCGGCCAGCGAAGTCGTCGCTTTCACCGGTTCCGGTCCCAACGCCCAACGCCAGCAGAAACCGCACGGCCACGGCATTAACAGCACCGCTGACGGACGGTTCGTCTATGTCTGCGATCTCGGCACCGACAGGGTTTGGAGTTTTGAACTGAAGGCGGGGAAGCTTGTTCCGACGAGCCCCGAAGCCGGACGCACGCCGCCCGGAGCAGGGCCGCGACATCTTGCACTGCACCCGAACGGCCGCTTCGCCTACGTCACAAACGAACTCGATTGCACCACGACCGTTTTCGAAATCCACTCCGGCATTCTCACTCCCCTCGAAACCGTCGCCTCCTCGACGGGCGGGCTCGCGCCCGGCTCGACCGCGTCTGAGATTGTCTGCCATCCGTCGGGAAGATTCCTCTACACATCCCTCCGCACGCACAACGCCGTCGCCGTCTACCGCATCGGCGGCGACGGACGCCTCGCGTTGCTGGAGACCTTTCCCTGCGGTGTCAAAATTCCCCGCGGAATGGGGATCGATCCCTCCGGCCGCTGGCTCGTCGTCGCGGGGCAGGACGACAGCCGCCTCGCCGTTCTCGCCATCGATTCCGAATCCGGCCGCCTCACGGCCACCCCGCACTCGGCCGGAGCCCCGCGCCCGATCTGCATCGCCTTTCCCGGCAAATGATCTCAGGAGACTTCCGTTCCATGCTACAATCCCACCCATGAAGCCCGTTGACCATCTGGAAGACCGCGCCGCCCGCGCGAAAAAAATCATCGGGGAGCCTGAGAAATTCAAGGTTTGCGAGGGCTGCGATTCGATCGTGACCGCGCGGGTGGTGACGTGCCCGAACTGCCACGGCTACCGCTTCGACGAGACCGCCGGACGCGTGGTCGAGCAGGCCGGGATCCTGGCCTCCCGGCCGCAGCAGAGCGTCACTTCCGCCGACCTCGAATGACGCGCGCCGGCGCAAGGATTTCCTCGGTTTTCCCGGAGCCTTGTGGCTATGCTTCCATACGCGCATCGTGAAAATCCAGATCCTGACCATCTTTCCGGAAATGTGCCGCGAGATCCTGGGTGGAAGCATCCTCAAGCGCGCGCAGGAAAAGGGCCTCGCCACGCTCGAGGCCGTGGATCTTCGCGAGTGGACGGACGACAGGCATCGGACCACCGACGACGCACCCTACGGCGGAGGTCCGGGAATGGTCATGAAGATCGAGCCTATCGCCCGCGCGCTGGCCGGCCTGCGGACGCCGGAATCACGGGTGATTTTTCTTTCGCCCCAGGGCCGGAAGTTCACGCACGCGGTCGCGGCGGAGCTCTCGCGGGAGCCTCACCTCATCCTCCTCTGCGGGCACTATGAGGGCGTGGATCAGCGCGTGGCCGACCACCTCGTGGATGATGAGATCTCGATCGGCGACTACGTTCTGACCAGCGGCGTCATTCCCGCGCTGGCCGTGACGGATGCGGTCGTGCGCCTCCTCCCGGGCGTCCTCGGCGACAGCCAGTCCGCCGAGCAGGATTCCTTTGTTGCCGGAATCCTCGACCACCCGCACTACACACGCCCGGAGGTTTACAACGGCTGGTCGGTTCCCAACGTCCTCCTTTCCGGCAACCACGCGGCCATCGCAAAATGGCGTGCCGAAAAAGCCGCCGAAGCCACCCGGGAAAAACGCCCGGATCTCGGATAATCCCGCCGCAGGATTCCGCTAATTTTCGATCAGTCCACGAACGGCTCGACGGCCCGGATCGTTTCGCGGAGGGCGCGGTAGCCGAAGTGGCCTTGGCGCACGTGGAGGAGGCGCGAGCCCTTCCAGAGCTTGGCGAGGGCTTCGAGATCTTCGCGGGGGGAGACCCGGTCATAGAGGCCGGCGGTGACGATGATGCGTTCCGGATCGCAGAGCGGGATGCCGTGGAGCGGTGAGATGAGGTGCTCGTGGCGGGCGATCTGGTTGTGGGCATGGCCGAGCGAGCGGAGCGACCTCCGCATCGAGGAGGCTCCGGGGTTTTCCCAGATCGCCTTCTCGACATTCACGATCGGCTGGACGAGGGCGAGGAATCGGAAGTCGCATTCGAGAAACGACAGCAGGGCGCCGATCCAGCCGCCGTAGCTCGTGCCGATGAGCCCGAACTCGCGGACGCCCCGCGCGCGGAGGATCGCCATGATCTGGCGGAGCTCGACGACCCCCTGCCGGAGGCCCTCCGCATTGCGGACGAGATCCGCCGTGATCGCCAGCTCCCCGTTCAGCGATTTTTTCGGCGTGCGAGAGTAGTGGTAGGGCAGGTGAGGGAACGCGACCGCCCAGCCGCGCCTGTTGAACGTGGCGGCAACCCGCCGGTATCCCGCGTCGCTCGCGCTCATCAGCGCGTGGAGCAGCAGCAGAACCGGCGCGTCGCGTCGCGCCGCCGGATAAAACCGCACCCGCGCGCGGTCGTTCTCCGGAAATCCGCTCGGCAGCGGGGTGTCCCAATCAATCCACCCCGCATGGTGACGCAGGCGCAGGGCGGGCGGCATGCGGAAAAAATTTTCGCGGCTCATCGGGGCGCAGGCGTCGAGGTAGGCGTCGAGCTCGGCTTTCGTCGAGCTGTCCGCACGCCGCCGCCACTGGAGGATGTTCATCATCCCGCACATCGCGCCGTCCATCCCCCACGAAGCGGTTCTTTCGACGAGCCGCCTCATGGTTCGGACATCCGTTGTTGCGGCGAGTGAGGCAGGTCGCGGTCGTCGAGCCCGCACCGGGCGACGAGGTCGTCTTTGAGCCGGATCATTGCGGATGCCAACTCGCCCCGCATCCGCTCGCGTGCGGCCGAGCGCGGAAATTCCGGGCCGGGCGGGGCGATCGCCGCGCCGACGCCGATATAAATTTTCGCGCGCCGCCACGGGAGCCAGTTCTTCGCGTTGTAGAGGCGTTCGCTGCCGAGGATGACCACCGGAATGATCGGGCGGCCCGACCGGACCGCGAGCATCACGGCGCCTTCCTGCACCGGCGCCCCCGCGAGCATCGAGCGGTCGCCGTCGCGGATTCCCCCCTCTGGAAAAACTCCGATCACGCCCCCGTCCGCCAGCCGCCGCAGCGCCTCGCGCAGCGGGCGCCGGTCGTCCCCGCCGCGATCCACCGGGATCACGTCAAGCCAGTGGAACGCGCGGTTCGACCATCCGGCCCCGAAGAGCTGGGACATCGCAAGCCAGTCGATCTTCCGCCGGATCCAACCGCTCAAAAGCGGCGGATCAAAATGGCTGATGTGGTTCGAGGCCAGCACGAACGCCCCCGGAGGCGGCCGGTGAAAAACCACGCGGCGCACACGCGCCCCGAACGTCAGCAGCACGCGCAGTGACCCGACAACCAGACGGTAGAAAACGAGATGGAAAAACGGCGTTCTCAATCCCCGTAGCCGAGCGGGTTCTTCAAGTGCCACGCCCACGCGCTCTCGACGATCGGGCGGATGGCTTCAAATTTCGGCTTCCATCCGAGTTCGGACTGGATTTTATCCGATGCGGCGACGAGGCGCGGCGGGTCGCCGGGGCGGCGCGGTTTTTCCACCGATTTGATCTCGCGCCCGGTGATCTGCCGGCAGGCTTCGATGACCTCTTTGACCGATGTGCCGCCGCCGGTGCCGAGGTTGTATTTCGCGCTTTTTTTCGAGCCGAGCGCGAGGATGTGGGCCTGGGCGAGGTCGAGGATGTGGATGTAATCCCGGATGCACGTCCCGTCGGGGGTCGGGTAGTCGGTGCCGAAGATGTCCACCGATTCCTTTTGCCCGAGCGCGACCTTCAGGACGTTCGGGATCAGGTGGGTTTCGACCCGGTGGTCCTCGCCGTAGCGGGCGGTGGCACCGGCCGCGTTGAAGTAGCGCAGCGCCACATACGAGAGCCCGTGGATTTCCCCATACCACCGGAGCACCTGCTCGAACATCAGCTTCGATTCGCCGTACGGGTTGATCGGCTTCTGCGGGAGCGACTCGTCGAGCGGCATGCGATCCGGAATGCCGAATGTCGCGCACGTCGAGGAAAAAACGAATTTCTTGACGCCGGACTCGACCGCCGCGTCGAGGAGGTTGATCCCCGAGCAGACGTTGTTGCGGAAATATTTCGAGGGGTTCTGCATCGACTCGCCCACGAGCGCGTTGGCGGCGAAGTGCATGACCGCGTCGGGCTTCACCTCATCAAAGGCATGGCAGATGACCGTGCGGTCGGCGAGATCCCCCTGGAAAAAGCGGGCGCGCGGATCCACCGCCTTCTTGTGACCCTCGCTCAGATTGTCGAAAACCGAAACATCGAACCCCTCGTCCAACATCTGTTCGACGCAAATGCTGCCGATATATCCGGCCCCTCCCGTGACAAGAATTTTCTTCATGAGGTTGCGACTTTATGTCAGGCGGCACGGCTCCCGCAACAAATTGCTTCAAGTCCCTGCGGCTTCCATGCGGATCTGATCTCCGTCCCTGCGGCGCCTGATCGGCAGGCCGACGGCCTTTGCGATCATCGCGTCCTCCATGGCGGCCGCTGCCGGGTAGGCCTCGAAAATCGCGGCGAGCGGGCTGTGGGACTCGACGAGCGCGCCGCCTTCGATGCGCGGCATCGCCCCTTCGGCCTCGCGGAGTTCCGCCAGCGCGGCCAGCTTTTCTTCCCACGTTCCCGAGGGCGGAATCTTCTCCGCATAAGCCGCCGCCTGCCTCTGGAAATGCAGGTAGAGGAGCTTCTCCGCCGCCGCCGGCCCGAAGAGCGCCTGCGCCTCCCGGAGCAGCGACAGGGCAAGCCGATGGTCGCCCGACTGAAAAAGTTCCTGCCCGCGCCCGGAGAGGCGGTAGATCAAATGCGGACGCCCGGCCCCGCAGTGCGTGCTCCGCGAAACCGCGTGCCCGGATTTTTCCAGCGCGAGGCACTGCGCCTTGACTCCCATGTAGCTCATCCCGAGCCGTTCCGCGAGCTCGCCAACCGCCATCCCGTCGCTTCGCTTCAGCTCCTTCGCCACCGCATACGCGGACCGGCCCGGCAACTCCCGATGGATCTTTCGCATGCCCGAATGGTTGGCTCCCGGCCGTGCGCCCGTCAAGGCAAACGCGTGTTCCCCTACCGCTGGAGCTGGGTGTCGAGGAGGCAGACCGCGGTGCGGGTCTTCTCGTCGTCCTCGATGCGCTTTTTCACGAGCTTGCAAGCGTGGATGACCGTACCGTGATCCTTGCCGCCGAATGCCTCGCCGATGTCGCAGAGAGAGGTTTTTGTCAGCTCGCGGGAGAGATACATGGCGATCTGCCTCGGGAACGCGATGTTTGCCGGACGGCGCTTGCTGGTCATGTCGGCCAGCCGGACGTCGAAATGCTCGGCAACCCGCCGCTGGATCTGGTCGATCGTTACCGCCTTGCGCGCCTGCTCCTGGAAAATATCCCGCAGCAGATTTTCGATCACCTCGCGCGTGATCGGACGCTCGCTGAGCGATTTGTAGGAGGCCACCCGCATGAGCGCGCCCTCGAGCCGGCGGACGTTGTTGCGGATTTTTTCCGCGAGAAATTCGATCACCCAGGGTTCGAGCTGGATATTGAGACCGGCGGCCTTGCTGCGCAGGATCGCGATCCGGGTCTCGGCGTCCGGCGGCTGGATCTCGGCGGTCATCCCCCACTCGAAACGTGAGACAAGCCGCTGCTCGAGCTTGTCAATCTCGCTGGCCGGACGGTCACTGGAGAGGACGACCTGCTTGTGCCCGTCGTGCAGCGCGTTGAACGTGTGGAAAAATTCCTCCTGCGAGCGCTCCTTGCCGGCAAAAAACTGGATGTCGTCAATCATCAGGACATCGGCGAGGCGGTATTTTTTTCGGAACTTGACGAGCGTGCCGTGCTGGATCGCGTCGATGAACTCGTTCGTGAACTGCTCGCTGGAAAGGTAGACGACCCTTGCGGATTTGGCGCCGGCCGTCACATGGTGGCCGATCGCCTGGAGGAGGTGGGTTTTCCCCAGCCCGCTGCCGCCGTAGATGAAGAGCGGATTGTAGGTGAGCGACGGGGACTTCGCGACGGCGAGGGCGGCGGAGTGAGCGAACTCGTTGTTCGATCCCACCACGAAGGCATCGAACGTGTAGTGGGAGTTCATCCCGTTGGCCGCCGGAGCGGCCGCCTTTTCCCTCGACGCCTTCGGCGCGGAGGCGGGCTTGGGCGCGGGTTCGGGCTCCGCCGGAGAAGTGGTGAAATGGACGGACTGGATCGAGGGCAGAACCTCGCGGACGGACTCCTGAAGGATCGGAAGGTAGTTGCTTTCGATAAAAAACTGGTGGATCGGATTCGGCACGCAAAGCGTGATGGCCTCCGCGCCGGAAACTGATGCGGAGACATCAGAAAACCATCGCTCGAATCCGTCGGCGCTCACCCGCCCGCGGATCTTCGCCGAGATTTCCGCCCAGACATTCTTTTTTTCTGTGACCATGGTTTCGATATTTCGCCCCGCCACACGACATCATGCGTTCCAAGGGACAGGCAGACTCGCAGGTTTTTTTTTCGAGGAAAAGCGCGGATTTTCGACGCCGGAACCGGGAAACGCTTTAAGTCATTTGTTTTGAAATGATTGAACCCCGGAAAGAAAATTTTCCCAAAAAAACCGGAATCCCCTTGACATCGCGGCCGAGCCGCGCCGGATTTTTCCGGTCACGCCTTCCGCGCGGCGGCCACCGGCAACGGCCCGGCCGCCACCAGCTTTTTTTTTCTGGAATCCACGGCGAGATTCAGCCCCTCAAGGCTTCTGGCTCCCAGCAGCAACAGATCGCCTTTCTCCGCGAAGACGACTTCATCCACCGTGAAAGTATTTCCGACTCTCACGATGGCAAAGCCAACACTCCGCGTGATCTGCTGGCCATTCGCCATGATAAAAGCCAAATCCTTTTTTTCTCTTTGGATTCCCAATTTCTCCAGCGTCGAGCCGGCGACCCATGTGTATTCGCTGCCCGTATCCACCAATAATCTGGGCACCGTCGCCCCCTTGGCCCGGGCGGAGATGTTTTCTATTTTGGCTCCCGTGTAAAATGTTCCCATCTTGGGAACTTAACACACCGGGTTGCCGCCGGAAATTTTATTTTGCGGGCTGCGGGCCGCGTGTTCTGAAAAGGACGCCAAGAAAAAATGTCACCGCGCTGCCGATGAAAACATAATACGGCCAGGCGATGGCCGGCCACCAGGCGGGCAGCAAAACTCCGAACCGGATCTTCTGCTTCACCGACTCTCCGGCCGCGTTGACCGACTCCCCGAGCGGGATTTCAATTTTGCAGAGGACGAGGACGGCGAGGATTCCGAGGATCATGGCGAAGACGTTGGCGCGGTCGCTCCCGCGGGTGCGGGTGAGCACCCCGAGCAGGAAGACGCCGAGCAGCGTGCCGTAGCTGTAGCCCATGATCCCGAGCGCGAGCGGGATGATCGTGACATGGGTGTGCAGCACCGTGTAGGCCGCCACGGTCGCCACGGCAATCATGAGCACGCCGAAGGCCGAGGTCGCCCACCGCGCGGCGCTCACCGCCTGCCGGTCGGTGGCGAGGGGACGGATGTAGGGCTGGTAAAAATCCTTGATGAACGCGGTGGCCAGCGCGTTGAGCGCGGCGGAGGTCGAGCCCATCATCGTCGCGAAAACCCCGGCGATGATCAGCCCGCGGATGCCGACCGGCATCTCGTTGACGATGTAGTGCGCGAAGATCTCGTTGTCCTCGGCGGGCAGCGTGGGATCCGGGTGGATCTGGTAGCGCACCCAGAGGAGGACGCCGACGGTGAGGAACGAGAGGACGATCGGGATGTCCGCAAACCCGCTCAGGATCAGCGAAAGCCGGGACTTTGCGGTGTTCTCGGCCGTGAGCATCCGCTGGACCATGTCCTGGTCGGTCCCGTGCGTGGCCATCGTGAAAAATGTGATCCCGATGATCGCGGCGAAAATCGTGTATTCGGTTTCGAGCATCGTTCGGAGTGCCGCGCCGAATGGCTTCGCGGAGTCCCATCCGGTCTGGAACATTGAGAGGTTCTGCCCGGCGAGCTGTTCGTGCACGGTTCGCATCCCTCCGGGAATGTCGCAGAAGACGGCTCCGATCGAAAACAGGATTGCCCCGATCATCAGGCAGGCCTGGATGAGATCGGTCCAAACGACCGCCTTGATTCCGCCGGCCGCCGTGTAGAGCGTGGTCACGAACGTCACGAAGACGATCCCCCAGAAATACGTCCGGAGCGTGATTTCGGATCCGGGAAAAAGATACCGGTAGACGACCACCATGATCACGCCGCCAAGATACAGTCGCACGCCAATGCCCAGAACCCGCGTGACCAGAAAAATCCCGCTGGCCATATTTTTCGTGCGCTCGCCGAACCGGATCGTCAGAAACTCGTAGATGCTCTCGACCTTGTATTTGTAGTAGGGGGCGATGAACAGCCACGCGATGACGATCCGCGCGATGATCGTGCCGAGCGCGAGCTGCGCATACGAGTAGCTCCGCGTCCTGAACCCCTCGGCCGGTGCGCCAAGAAATGTCACGGCACTCGTCTCGGCGGCGATGATCGACGCCAGCACCGCCCACCACGGGATCGAATGCCCGCCGAGCGCGAAATCCTGGAGGCTCGTGTTTTTCCGCGCCGCATAGAGCCCGATGCCGACGATCCCCACGAAATAGACGAGGATTACCGCCCCATCCACGCCGAGATTGAACCAGTTCTGCGCGGGGTGCATCTCAGGCGCGAAGAGGCTTCAGCAAAACCATCGAGTTCCGTCCGCTCGCCTCGTATTTCGCGCGGCGGGCATCCGGCAGGAGCGCGGGCTCGGCAGAGTGGTAGCCGCCTTTTTGCTGAAGGTAGCTGTAGGCCTGGGTCGAGAGCGCAAAAAGGTTTTTCACGCCCTTCTCACGGGCGAGATTCTCGACGAACGCCATGAGCTTTTTTCCGTGGCCCTGGTTTTCGTGGGCCTTGCTGACATGCAGGCACGCGAGCTCGCCGGCGGACTCCCCGGGATAGAGGTGGAGGGCGACGCAGGCGATCGGTGAGCGGTCGATTTCCAGAAGCCAGTAGTCCTCGAGGTGCGCGAGGATTTCGGTGCGGGTCCTCCGCACGAGCTCCTCGTTGCGCACGGACTGCCGGATGAGCGACATCACCGCCCGCACGTCCTTTTTGAAAATCCGGCGGATCTGCTGGTATTCGTTCGAGTAAATCATCGTGCCGATTCCGTCGTGGCTGAAGACCTCGTTCAGGAGCGCCTCGTTGACGCCGCCGTTGAGCACATGCACGCGCGGCACCCCTTGGGCGCAGGCCTGCGCGCCGTTCTCGAGCTTCGAGACGATCCCCGGCGCGAAATCCTGGCGCCGCTTTTTCAGGAGCTCCTGGGTCTCGGAAATCGAGAGTTGGCGCGGCAGAGCCGCCGCCGAGGCGTCAAAGACCGTCCCCGGGACAAGGTAGAGGATTTTTGCCGCCGAGAGCTCCCCGGCAATCTCGATGGCGATCGTGTCGGAATTCACCCGGTAGGTCCGCCCCTCGCCGTCGAATCCCAGCGGAGGCACGACCGGAATAATCCCCTCGTCCAGGAGCAGCTTGAGCGCCTTCACGTCCACCCGCTCGACCTTGCCGGTGTATTGCTGGTCCACGCCGCCGAGGATCCCTGCCGGGTGCGCGATCAGCGCGTTGATATAGGCCGCGCGAAGATCGACCGAGGACAGACCCTCCATGATTTCGTTCGTGAGCCGGATCGCCGCATCAATGCTGAGCTGCAGCGTCTGCGCGTCGGTGACTCCGATCCCGTCGGAATTCGATATCGCAAGCCCCCGCTCGGCTGAGAGCGCCTCAATCTGGCGGCTCGCGCCGTGAACCAGCACGACCTTGATGCTCAACGAGCGCAGTACCGCAATGTCCAGCAGCACGTTCGAAAAATTTTCCGACGCGACGACTTCGCCGTCCACCGCGACCACGAACGTGCGATCCCGGAACCGGGGCACATACTGCAGAATCTCGCGGAGGTCGGATACGTTCATCATGGAAAATCCCGCGACCATTATCACAGGCCGCCGGCAAAACACAGGGGAAATTATCTGCCCCGCGGGCGGGCGGCGCGCTGCTTGATTCGGCCCCGGAAATCCGTTAAATGTCCGCCCATGTTTCCACGACTCGCCCTCGCTCTTGTCGCCGCCGCGTTGCCGCTTTCCCTCCGCGCCGGCGAGCCCGTTCTCGCCACGCAAAAAAAACTCGCCCAGCTCGGCTTTTACAAAGGCGCCGCCGACGGCCAGTCCGGGAGCCAGACGAGCGCGGCGATTCGCAGGTATCAGATCGCGGAGAACCTGAAGGTGACCGGCGAGCTGAACCGCCAGACCCTCCGGCAACTCGGGATCGAGGAGCCGACACCGGGCGCGCCCTACGTCTCCCTCGCCGAAATTTTTCGCGGGGGCCCGTATTTTTCCGCCGGATCCGACAAGCAGGTGGCGGCCGTCCGGCAGGCGCAGAAAAATCTGAAGCTGATGGGATATTACAGCGGCCCGGAGGACGGCATTCCGAACGGTGGGCTCGTCTCAGCGCTCAAAGTCTGGCAGAAGAGCGCGGGCTTCCAGGCGACCGGACGCATCGACGGGATCACGCTCAAAGGCCTCGACCTCACCGCGAACTGAGGGCATCCTCTCGACCCATGAACGAAGTATTGGATCTTTTCCGTCAGACCGGGGCACTGCTCCAAGGGCATTTTATCCTGCGCAGCGGGTTGCACAGCCGCGAGTTTTTTCAATGCGCGCTGCTGCTGCAGGACGCGGCGATCGCGGCCCGCGTCTGCGGGTGGCTCGCCGACAAACTCGGCAAATTCGAGGCCGCAACCGTCATCTCCCCGGCCGTCGGCGGGATCATCGTCGGGCAGGAGGTCGCCCGCCATCTCGGGAAGCGCCACATTTTTGCCGAGAAGGACGGCACCGGCGGGCTCGTCATCCGGCGCGGGTTCGCGATCAGGCCGGGAGAAAAATTTCTTGTTGCCGAAGATGTGGTGACCCGAGGCGGCCGCGTGCAGGAAACGATCCAGATTGTGCGCGATCACGGCGGGATCGTCTCGGCGGCGGGATCGATCGTCGATCGCAGCGGCGGCAGTCTTCCGGATTTCGGGTGCCCGTTTGTCTCCCTGGTGCGGATGAACGTTGAGACGTTCGACCCCGCGAATATCCCAGCGGATCTGCAAGGGACGCAGGCGATCAAGCCCGGAAGCAAGTAGCCGGAGGGAATCGCGCGCTACAGCGCGGGCGTGGCCGTGGGCGAGGCCGTGGGCGAGGCCGTGGGCGAGGCCGTGGGCGACGGCGACGGCTCAGGAATGACCCCCCGGTTTGTCAGGATCTCCGCCAGAAGCGTCAGCGCGGAGGCGGAGGTGAGCCGGTTGTTGTTGAAATCGCTTGTGAGGTCGGACTGCAAATGCGATGTGACTTTGCTGGATCCGGCGAAGCCGTAGGAGAAGGTCACGAGCAGCGAGGAGTCCACCGAAGTGGATTGCGCGGCCGATGCGAGCATGTAGCCGCTGAGCTTCTTCGCCACGCTCAGGCTGTCCCCGGCGCCAACGTTCGTTTTTTTGCTCGTTTTTCCGAGGATCTGGAAGGCGACATTGTCGGCGGTTCCCCCGGAGCCGGACGTCGAGTAGATCACGGCGTATTCGCTGTGGGAGCCCTCCTCGAGCATCTCCATGTATGTCCCGCTCAGGAGGCCGGTCGTGTAGTAGGCAAGCCTCGTCTCCGGGTCGGTGAGGATCACGATCGAAGTCACCGCCTTCGAGGCCTCGTCCACCACCAGATACCCGCCCTCAAGAAACGAGTAGTTGACGGAGTTGCCAGCGTTATTGAACGAGAGATCGTAGATCAGCAGATCCGCCCGCGCACATAAAAGCCCGGCCAGCGCGGCGGCAACCGACAGGAGGAGCACTTTCATGGTGAAGGAGGATACCGCGGAATCGCGCTGCGCGCAACGGGTTTTCCACCGCGGATTTTCCCGCAGGGAATTTTTTCTTCGATCTCCCGCGGTTCCCGTCGTAGCCTCGCCGCTTCACCATGTCCTCACACATCAAATTATTTATTCCGGGTCCGGTCGAAGTTTCTGAGAAAACCTTTCGCGCCATGTGCGCGCCGATGATCGGGCACCGCGGCGGCGAGTTCAAAAAGCTTTATGGCGGGATCCAGCCGCGGCTCCAGGAATTGTTCGGGACGAGCCGCCCGGTTTTTCTTTCGACTTCGTCGGCCTGGGGCGTGATGGAGGGAGCGATCCGCAACCTCACCTCGAAGAAAGTCCTGAACGCGATGTGCGGGGCGTTTTCCGACAAGTGGTTCGATGTCAGCCAGCGCTGCGGCAAGCAGGCCGCGGCCCTGCAGGTGCCGTGGGGCTCAGCGATCCTGCCGGAGCTGGTCCGCGAAAAGCTCTCGGGAGGGGAGTTTGATTCGTTCACCCTCATCCACAACGAGACATCCTGCGGCCTGCGCAACCCGCTCCCGGAGATCGCGGACGTCCTGCGCGACTTCCCGGATGTCATGTTCATCGTGGACTGCGTCTCCTCGTTTTCCACCGAGCCGATCCCGATGGACGAGCTCGGGATCGACGTGCTGCTCACCGGCAGCCAGAAGGCGCTCGCGATGCCTCCCGGCCTGGCGCTGTTCTCGGTCTCCGGGCGCGCGATGGAGCGCGCGGCGACAATTTCCGACCGCGGGTATTACTTCGACTTCGTGGAGTTCGCAAAAAACCAGGAGCAGGACATGACGCCGAGCACGCCGGTGATCCCGCTCATCAACGCCCTCGCTTCCAAGCTCGACGACATCTTCACCGAGGGGCTCCCGGCGCGCCACGCCCGGCACGCCGCGCTCAACGCGCAGATCCACGAATGGGTCCGGGCCCGCGGGTTCGATTTCTTCGCCCCCGAGGGCTGCCGCTCGCTCTCGCTCACCTGCGTGAAAAACACCCGCGACGTCGACGTCGCCGCGTGGATCAAGCGCCTCCGCGAGGAGCACCGCTTCGTCATTGACGGCGGCTACGGCAAGATCAAGGGCAAGACGTTTCGCATCTCGAACATGGGGGACGAAACCCACGAAACCATCGCCGCGCTCCTCGCCGCCCTCGACGACACGCTCGGTTGAACGCCCGGCCCGGAAAAACCCCTCTCCCCTTTGAAGAGAATTTGTGTCCGGCGGGGTTCCCCATGGTTGACAAGGGAAGGGACTTCCGGAATTCTCAATCCGCTTGTCGGCGGGCACCTTTCACCGAACAGGCCGAAGTAGCACAGCGGTAGTGCAATCGATTCGTAATCGATAGGTCGCGGGTTCGATTCCCGCCTTCGGCTCTCCTCTCCTTCTTGGAGTTTGCCCTGGCTGCTTCCGGAGGGTATGAATTTTTCCGCTTGAATCTCTACGCCGACATCGTTCGACCCTGCCTGTTCCGCTTCGATCCGGAGACCGCCCACCATCTGGCGCTCGCCGGCCTGCGCCTCGCGCCCCAGCCGCTCGTCCGGGCGCTCTTCGGGGGAGGAGAGGATCGTCCCGTGCGGTTCTTCGGGCTGACGTTTCCGAATCCGGTCGGGCTCGCGGCGGGGATGGATAAAAATGCCGAGGCGCTCGGCGCGTGGGAGGCGCTCGGGTTCGGGTTTGTCGAGGCCGGCACCGTCACCGCCCGCGAGCAGCCGGGCAATGACAAGCCGCGCTGCTTCCGCTACCCGCGCCAGCAGGCGCTCATCAACCGGATGGGGTTCAACAACGACGGCGCGGAAAAAATTGCTGCCCGGCTTGCCGTCCTGAAATCTTCGGGCCGGTGGCCGCGCATCCCGGTCGGGATGAACATCGGAAAATCGAAAATCACGCCACTGGAGGAGGCGGCGGCCGACTATGCCGCGAGTTTCCGGCTGCTCCTGCCGTTCGGCGATTATTTTGTGATCAACGTCAGCTCGCCGAACACGCCCGGGCTTCGCCAGCTTCAGGACCGCTCCTCGCTCGCCGAGATCGTCCGCACCCTCAAGGCGATCGATGCCGCCAAGCCGCTTCTCGTGAAAATCGCTCCGGATCTCACGGACGACGCGGTGTGTGAGATGGCCGCGCTTGCGGAGGAGGAAAAACTCGATGGGCTCATCGCCACGAACACGACGCTCGACCACTCGGCCGTGCCTGCGGAGAAAGATCAAACGGGCGGGCTCAGCGGCACCCCTCTCCGATCCCGCTCCACCGATGTCCTCCGGATCCTCCGCGCGCAGACCTCGCTCCCGATCATCGCCTCCGGCGGCGTCATGAGCGCCGAATCGGCGGAGGAAAAACTCCGCGCCGGTGCCTCGCTCATCCAGATCTACACCGGCTTCATCTATCGCGGCCCCGGCCTCATCCGCGCGATCTCCCGATCCTGGAATCCCCCCGGCCTTCGCGCTTGAGAAAACGCGCGAGGGCTGGCCCTACCCGGAAGCCGGCATCGGGCGGCTGGTCTTTTTCAGTGCGGCGGCCGCGAAGATCAAGGGGTAAAGACGCTCGTAATACCAGAGCCTGGCAAAATAAAATCCGATGGGAGCGGCCTCGTGCCACTGTCCGGATGCGACCCTGGCGGTGAGCCACGCGGTGCCCTTTGCCGCGGCCTCTGCCGCTCCTCCTGCCGGATGCGCGGCGAGGGCTTCGAGTGCGAGGGAGGTTTCCTCGACCGAAGACGCCGCGCCGGGCGCACCGGACCAGCCGCCGTCCGGGTTTTGATTTGCCACGATCCACCGCTCGGCCGCTGCCGCGAGAGGGACGGCCTGCGGTCGGCTCAGGCTCCGCAGGGCGAGGAGAACGCGCGAGGTTCCGTAAAGCGGGTTTTCCTCGCCGGGAGATTCCTCGTGCCCGAACCAGAGCGGGATCCACGAGCCGTCGGGCCTTTGGTTTTTTGCGAGGAATCCGAGCGCCCGGGAAATCGCGCGCCCGGTGCGTTTCCCGAGAGCGGGGGGCAATGCGTCGTGCCACTCCGTCCATGCGCGCAGGGCGTGGGCGGTGATGTCCGGGCTGCTGCGGTCGAACGGCAGCGCGCCCCAGCCTTTGCAGAATGTCGGGATCCCGCCGTCGGCATTTTGCAAATCGACGAGCCACTGCGCCCCGGCGGCGGCGGCATCGCGCGTGGTGGCATCGGCTGGCCCCAGTTGCCGCAACGCGAGGAGCGCGCCTGCCGTGTCGTCGGCGTCCGGCACTCCGCCCGGCTGATCTGTCCATCCCCAACCGCCGGGCGCGGCGCGGGTATAGGGATGGATCGCGCGGGATTGCTGGCCGAGCAGCCAGCTGCGGATCGGCTGCGCCGCTGGTGCCGGCAGCGCTCCGTCCACTCCTCCCAAGGCCTGGATCGCGAGCGTGGTCAGCCACGTTGCCAAATCGGTATCGATGGCCCAGCTCCCGTCCGCCCTCGCCGAGCGCACGAGAAATTCCAAGCCGCGCGTCACGACCGGATGGCCGTCCAGGCGCATCGCCGCGAGGCTCATCGTGACAAAAGCCGTGAGCGGCACGGCTTCGAGAAACCCTCCGTTGGGCGGCTGGATCCGCGTGAGCGTGCGCAATGTGGAATCCCGCACCGCGTCGCGGAGCCGCCGCAGGAGCGGGTTGCGCGACGGCCGGAAATGGTGGCGCGCCTGGCCGATGGCAATCAGCGCGGGCAGGGCGTAGCTGACCACCGGCAGGCGCACCGCGCCGAACCAAGCGGCGGGCAGCGCGGCCAGCTCGAACGGCAGTTGGCCGACATGGCCCCACGCCGCCCCGCCCGGCCCAAGCCGTCCGGCAATCGCGCACATCGTGAGGATGGGAATTGAAAATGTCCGGTCTTTGCCGTAGCGCGCCGCGATCGCGCGAGCGAGCCGGGCGGGCTCGAGCGATCCCGCGCGGGCGCGCAGCCAGGTTTCCGCCGCTTCCACTGTGGCGCTCCGGCTTTCCACGCCGCCCGGCACGGCACCGAACGCCGCCCAGACAAGCGTGGTGGTGCTGATGTTGCTCCGGCTCCGGCCGGTATCGCCCCAGCCGCCGTCGCGGTTTTGATTCGCGGCCAGCCACGCGAGCCCGGCGCCGATCAGCGCGGGGATTTCGCGGCGCGGCTCCGCGGAATTCCGGGCGGCCACGGGCCCGAAAAGTGCGAGATCGTCGGTGTCTACCCGGGGGGCATGGGCGTCCCGCCCGTGTGGGCACTGGTTTTTGCTGCGGGGACCAGTCTCCAAACGGGCGAGACGCCCGGCGGCCACGGCCAGCGCGCAGACCGCCGTCGCCGTGGCCAGAGCGCTGCTCGAAAGCTCGCCCGTCCAGTGTCCATGCGGGTTCCGGGCGGCCAGCAGCGCGGCCGAAACTTTGTCATACGCGGTAGCGCCGGAGGGCTCGTGCATCATCCGATAAATTCAGTTCAGACAACAACTAAAGCGCCGGGGCGCACAAAAACAGAAGATAAGTCGTAAGCGAGCGCCAAAATTGCCGGTGTTGTTTTCATGGCGGCTGCAGGATAGACTTTCTATTTTATGCCGCTTCCCGGATCTCAACGCCCGCAGAGCAAGGCTGCATCGATGCCGCCGGTTCGGCGTCCCGGCGTCCTGCTGATCAACCTCGGCTCGCCGGATTCCCCTTCCGTCTCCGATGTGCGGAAGTATCTGGGCGAATTTCTCATGGATCCGCGCGTGCTCGACGCGCCGTGGCCGGTCCGATGGTGCGTCGTGAACCTCGCGATCCTTCCGAAGCGCCCGGTGGAATCCGCAGAGGCGTATAAAAAAATTTGGACGCAGGAAGGTTCGCCGCTGGTCGTCACGAGCCGGAACGTGGGGCGCGAGCTGCAGCGCCGGGTCGCCGGGGACCTCGCGGTCGAGCTCGCGATGCGCTACCAGAGCCCGGGCATCGAGCCCGCGATCACGCGACTGCGTGCGCGGGGCGTCACGGATCTGCTGGTCTTCCCGCTGTTCCCGCATTATGCGATGTCGAGCTTTGAGACGGCGGTTGTCCGCGCGCGGGAAGTTGCCGCGCGGCTGGCGCCGGAGATGCGGCTGAAAGCTGCGGCGCCGTATTTTGGCGATCCCGGGTACATTGCGGCGCTCGTCGCCAGCGCCGCGGATTTTCTGAACGCGGGCTACGATCATTTGCTGTTCAGCTTCCACGGGCTGCCCGAGCGCCACCTGTGCAAAGCCAACCCGGGCCGCTGCCTGAAATCGCCCGGCTGCTGCGAGGCCCCCGGGTCCGCGCTCCCCACCTGCTACCGTGCGCAATGCCTCGCGACCGTCCGCGCGTTTGTCGCGGCGGCCGACGTGCCCGCGGACAAGTTTTCGGTCGCCTTCCAATCGCGCCTCGGACGCGATCCCTGGCTGAAACCACACACCGACGCCGAGTTGCCGCGCCTCGCGGGAAGCGGCGTCAAAAAACTCCTCGTGATCTGCCCGGCCTTCGTCTCCGACTGCCTCGAAACCCTCGAGGAAATCGCGATGCGCGGCCGCGAAATTTTTCTCGGAGCCGGCGGCCGCGAATTCGCGCTCATCCCGTGCCTGAACGAACACCCGCTCTGGCTCGACGCCCTCGAAAAACTCGTGCGCGCCGGCTTGTCTGGAAAACCGCAGAAGGAACCCGCAGATCTCCGCGAATAGAAATCATTTCCGGGCCATGTGCACGCGTGTCTGGCTTCGATCTTCACGCATGAACAGGGAGCCCCGGATCACGTCCGGCTGGAGCGCACGCCGGATTTCTTCTCCACATCGGTCTGGGATTCTGACATGGATTTCATGACGTCATGCCGCACCTCTCTTGGAACGAAGTCCGCGACCGCGCGATCAAATTTTCCCGACGGTGGAAAGAGACGGATTCCGAGCGCTCGGAGAAGCAGACGTTCTGGAATGAGTTTTTCGATGTCTTCGGCATCCGGCGGGCATCCATCGCTTCATTTGAAGAGAACGTGCGGAACCTTCGCGGCAACACGTCCGCGATTGACCTTCTCTGGCGGGGCAAGCTGTTGGTTGAGCACAAGAGCCGGGGCGAGGATCTTTCGGTCGCGGCGACCCAGGCGTTCACGTATATCGAGGATCTGACCCGCGAGAACCGCTGGGATGAGATCCCCCGGTTCGTCCTCGTCTCGGACTTTGCGAACTTCGTCCTCTACGATCTTGAGCCCGAGGAACAGCTCGACCTCCCGCTCTTTGCCGGGCGTCCGATCGCGCCGCATCACTTTCCGCTCGCGGAGTTTCCGCGCCACATCCGCGCGTTTGCGTTCATGCTCGGGCAGACGCGCGTCCGTCTCGACCCGGAGGATCCCGCAAACGAAAAAGCCTACTCGCGCATGTGCGGGCTGCATGACTCGCTGGTCGCGGGCGGCTTCGGCGGCCACGAACTCGAACGCCTCCTCTGCCGCGTGCTCTTCTGTCTCTTTGCCGAGGATAATCTGATTTTTCAGCCGGAAGCCTTCACGCAATTCGTCCGCACCCAGACCCGCCCGGATGGCTCGGATCTCGCGGCGAAGCTGAACGAGCTTTTCGACTGGCTGAACAACCCGCTCGCGGACGGTTCGGTTGCGGATACCGACTGGCGCTATGGGTTTCGCTACGTGAACGGCGGGCTTTTCGCCGAGCGCCTCGGGTTCCCGATTTTCACGAAGGCGATGCGCGAGGCCTTGAGCTTCTGCTGCGATTTCCAATGGGCGAAGATCTCCCCCGCCGTCTTCGGCTCGCTTTTCCAAGGCGTGCTCGAAGACCGCGCCCGCCGCCAGCAGGGCGCCCACTACACGAGCGAACGCGACATCATGAAGGTGCTGCGCTCGCTCTTCCTTGACGACCTCCGCTCCGAGTGGGAACGCCTCCAGGCCGACCGCTCGACCCGCCGCCGCGCCAATATCGAGGCATTCCATTCCAAGCTCGCCGGCCTCCAGTTCCTCGACCCCGCGTGCGGGTGCGGGAACTTCCTCGTCCTCGCCTACCGCGAGCTCCGTGCGCTCGAAATCGATGTGTTGAAGACTCTCTACGTCGGGCGTTTCGGCGATGAAGAAAAACATGCCCAGCAGTCTTTCCAGACACACGATTTCTCCAAACTCGTCGGCGTCAACGTGGACCAATTCCACGGCATCGAATACTCCGAATGGCCGGTCCGCATCGCCGAGGTCGCCCTCTGGCTCATGGATCACCAGATGAACACCGAGGCCGCCGGGCTTTTCGGTCGGCCGTTCGACCGCCTGCCGCTGAAATCTTCCCCCCACATCGTCTGCGGAAACGCCCTGCGGCTCGATTGGAACGACGTGCTGCCCAAGGAAAAATGCTCGTTCGTCATGGGGAACCCTCCGTTTGTGGGGAAGCATCTGATGAACCCCGAGCAAGAGCAAGATATGGCGCTTGTCTGGGGCGAGTTAGCAGGAGCCGGATTCCTGGACTATGTCACCGGATGGTATCGCAAGGCAGCCGGATTTATCCGCGGCACAAATATTTCCGTGGCGTTTGTCTCCACCAACAGCATCACGCAAGGCGAGCAAGTGGGGATTCTTTGGAACGAACTCTTTCAACGCTGGCAAATCAAAATTCATTTCGCGCATCGGACGTTTGTCTGGATGAGCGAGGCTCGCGGCAAAGCCCATGTCCACGTCGTCATCATCGGCTTTGGAGCTTTTGATCCCCCCGCCAAGCAAATCTACGATTACGAGCACGGCAGCGGCGAACCAATCGTTTCTGCTGTTTCAAACATCAGCCCCTATCTGATTGCCGGCGCGGACGTCGCATTGCCGATCCGGCGCGAACCGATCTGCGATGTCCCTGAAATTGTCAACGGCAACAAGCCCGCCGATGGAGGCTTCCTCATCGTCGAGGATCACGAGAGGGCTGCCTTTCTTCGCGAGAATCCAAGCGTCGAGCCATATCTCAAGCCATTCCTCTGCGCGGAAGAATATCTCAACGGAAAAAACCGCTGGGTGCTTTGGCTTGTTGATGCTCCACCCCACATCATTCGAGATAATGCGGGGCTTCGATCTCGAGTTGAATCAGTTCGCGACTTCCGGCTGCGCAGCCCGAAGGCCTCGACGCGGGCTCGGGCAACCGTTCCCGCTCTCTTCGATCAAATCCGGCAGCCTCTCTCCGAATATATCGTCATACCCCGTCACTCGTCAGAAAATCGCCGATACGTGCCATTCGGTTACTTCGGTCCAGAGATCATCATCGGTGACTCATGCACCGCGATTGCCGATGCCACGCTTTATGACTTCGGAGTCATTTCATCCGCTCTTCATATGGCGTGGCTCGGCCAAGTCTGCGGACGGTTAAAATCGGATTATCGTTACTCAAATAAACTCGTCTACAACAACTTCCCTTGGCCAGAGCCAACGCCCGAGCAACGCGCAAAAGTCGAGACCTGCGCGGCCGCCGTGCTGGCCGCGCGCGAGCCGCACCTTCCACCGCGGGGGATGAGCACGCTGGCCGACCTTTACGATCCGCTGACGATGCCACCGGAGCTGACGAAAGCGCACGTCGACTTGGATCGGGCCGTGGAAAAATGCTACCGCGCCGAGCCGTTCCGCAGCGACCGCGAGCGCGTCGAGCACCTGTTCCGTCTCTACGAGCAGCTCACCGCCCCGCTGCTGCCTGCCAGCCCGCGCACAAAAATGCGACGGTCACAGACCGCCGCTACAACGGCGCTCCGCCCCCGCCGCGCCCGCACGTCCGGCCTGCCCGAGGCTCGTCATTCCTCGGAAGAGTCAAAGTAATGAGGATCGTCAGAGCCATCGAATTCGTGCGGCCCGGAGGGCCGGAGGAAATTAGCCGGTGGCGTCAGCCACCGGATTTCCCCGAGAATGATACCATCTCTTGGAAATAAACGGACGATAAGCGGCCAGCGCAAAACAGGGGGCACGGGCGTCCCGCCCGTGAAAGACAC
>Ga0194063_10000675_pt1 | contig 24182 bp, 22 predicted proteins | sample SepL3720m_MetaG_FD_155459 | JGI IMG/M metagenome (GOLD analysis project Ga0194063, IMG submission 155459) | Anoxic zone freshwater microbial communities from boreal shield lake in IISD Experimental Lakes Area, Ontario, Canada - Sep2016-L373-20m | ecosystem: Environmental > Aquatic > Freshwater...
GCAATATGGAGTGTAAACAAGTCGGGAGGAAAAATTACCAATTAATAATTAATAATTGATAATTAGCATTACGCACCAATTCAACCATTGAACAGTCTAGCAATATAACAATGTATTGCTTTACAGACTTTACGACTTTATGGACTTTATAGACTTTACGGACTGTATCGAATTATTTGCCCCTTGACACACTTTGTCCTATTCCCCATAATGAGTGCATATGAAAATCACGATTTATACGATCAATGACTGTCTCTTTTGTAATCAAGAAAAAGACTACCTTAAATCTCACAATCTCCCCTTTGAAGAAAAAAATCTCGAAGTCAACCGCGAATATCTCACTGAGATGTTGACTATTTCCAACAATTTTGCTGGTACCCCAGTGACCAAAATCGAAAAAGATGATCAGAGTGTCGTAATACTGAAAGGGTTCACGAAGGAAGAATTTGATGATATCCTCGGTTTTGCTGCACCAGCTCAAGTGACTACTCCTCCAGTAGCTCCCGTCGTAGCAGCTCCTGTCGCAGCCGTTCCTCCACCCACAGTTGCTCCTGTTGTAGCCCCAGCAGCTGATCCTATCGCAGCACAAATCGCCGAATTGCAGAGATTACAGTCTCAGCTTGGTACTCAGGCAGTCACACCTGCTCCTGTGGTCGTTCCTCTACCTCCGGTAGTTGAGCCCACACCAGCACCCGTGGTCGCTGCTCCAGTACCTGCCGTCCAAGCCCCTGTATCAGCTCCTGCTCCGGTCGTTGCTCCACCTGTTGCCACACCTGCAGCTGCAGCTCCACCAGCAGACGACTCGCTCGCATCGATACTTGCCGAGCTCCAGGCAAAGATCAATGCACAACAGACGCCTGGCACACCAACCGGTCAGACTAACTGATATCAGTGTCCCCTTCCCCCCTTCGCATGATCCTTTTGTATGTCTCTATGCATGCTGATATAATGTGACCCTGTTGTCAGATCCTGGAAATTGCACCTATAGCTTAATTGGATAGAGTAGAAGCTTGCGGAGCTTCTGATCCCCGTTCGATTCGGGGTAGGTGCACAAGATCGGTCGTAAGGTTCAAAGTTATAAGGTTTTCAAGTTGTAAAGTTGGACTTTATGGACTTTAAGGACTTTACGACTTTATAGACTTATTTGTCCCGTTCTACCTTCTATACTTTACGGACTTTACGACTGTACCTTTCTCTCATAGTCGCGTTTGACCTGTCTGCCGACAGGCAGGCGCGATGGACTTTATAGACTTTACGACTGTACTTGTCCCGCTCTGCGGGATGGACTAAGTCCGACTTTTTCTATTCCATTTTCCTGGTATCATTGATCCATATGTCAAAAACAGCACTCATCACCGGGATCATGGGGCAAGATGGACCATATCTCGCCAAACTTCTTTTGTCCAAGGGATACAAAGTCTACGGACTCACCCGGCGCTATAGCAACCCAAACTTTTCAAATCTCGACTTCCTCGGTGTCACGAAGCAAATCGATTTCGTCGAGGGTGATTTAACAGATGAATCTTCGTTATACAACGTGGTCCGCACGCTCCGCCCTCATGAGATCTATAATCTCGGAGCACAATCATTTGTAAAATCATCTTTCGACCAACCAAAGCTCACGACAGAGGTCAATGCACTTGCAGTGCTCTACTTTCTCAATGCAATCAAAATGTTTTCGCCGACTACTCGATTTTATCAAGCATCGACGAGTGAGATGTTTGGCGCTGCCAATGACGGTGGATATCAAGATGAAAAAACGATGTTCCATCCTCGCTCACCCTATGGCGTATCCAAACTGTATGCATATTGGATAGGAGTGAACTATCGCGAATCGTATGGCTTATTTGTATGCAATGGTATTTTATTCAACCATGAGTCCCCTATCCGTGGCAAACAGTTTGTCACACGCAAAGTGACCGACGGTGTCGTACAGATCAAGCTCGGTCTCGCAGATCACATCTCGATGGGCAACCTCGATGCTGTCCGTGATTGGGGCTTTGCAGGTGACTATGTCGAAGCGATGCACCTCATGCTCCAAGCCAAGGAAGCGGATGACTATGTCGTCGCAACCGGTGAGGGCCACACGGTAAAAGAGATGGTCCAAGTAGCATTCGCTCATGTAGGTATCACTGACTGGGAAAAATATGTGAAAATCGATCCCGCACATATGCGCCCCGCTGAAGTACCTTTCTTGCTCGGTCGCCCTATCAAAGCGGAAGAAAAACTCGGGTGGAAACCAAAAACCCACTTCAAAGACCTGATTGAGATGATGGTCGATGAGGACATGAAACGACTCAAAACGAAGTGATGCTATTGAGAAAGCAGAATATTAATGGAGAGCGTAAGGATTTTGACTCCCCGGATCTAGTCCGGGGACCATTTATGAAATAGCGTCTGGTTCCTGATCGGAATTTACCCCGTACGAGATACGGGGTCAGGAAATCAATCATCTTAATGACCTCCAGTCTGCCGCTTCCCCGCCGTTGTAGGCGGGCTTGCCCTTCCGTAGCTTTACTTGTCCCGCTCTGTCGCGTCAAACGCGACTTCGCGGGAGCGAAGGAGGGCCACATCACACAATCTCACGCGCAGTTTGAGCGAGACGCGAGACGAAGTCCTCTTTTAACACTCCCAGCGCAGTAAATGCCCCGTCGTTAAAGTCCAAATCATCTATATAGCAGAGTTGCCCGATAGCGAGTTGCGGGTCAAATTCATTTCCATATTTCTGTTTGGCTAGGGCGATACACTTTTGAATCGTATAGTCAGTGCCAGTGATCAGCGTATATATATCAACATAATCACGGATCTGCGATCGCCTCCCTATCACATGGAGTTTGTTTGCCACTATATCATCGAGAGAGTCCACGAGGGCTCCATGAATGTTGATTAATTTACCTATACGAGGATAGGGAAAATACAAAAAGGTGATTTTCACTCCTCGCTCGTCGAGAAAGGTGACCTCGCTATCTGTATCTACGATCATCTGCTTGATAGGGAGCACTTGAGTAACCTTACGAGTAAAGAATCGGGGGAGCAGATGGTCGGTGAAAAGGTCAAAGTCAAAGGAGATGCGGTGTTGGAGATGAAAGGACAGTCCCGTACCTCCGGATAGATAAAACTCATGGAAAAAAGGCTTGAGGAGCACGAACGTCTCTTGCTGTGCGGGTAGTAGTGATTTGTTGATATCAAACATGTTTCAAATAAAGATCAGATTTGAGATCAAACAGTCCAAAATATGCTCGATAAAACCCAAATTTTGCCTTCGAATATATGCCTCGATAGGGTTGCTGAAATGTTCTCTTGATTTCGTCATTAGTATACTGTTGATTCAATGATCGCAAATCATCTAGGGAGCCATAGGCCAATGTATAGTGGATCCTTTCTCGAGCAGGTGTAGACGGAGTGATTTTGGTCGGCCACATGTGTATATTATACTACAAAAGGCACTCTTTACGGTCAATCACTGACCCGATAACCCGCCGTTTTAGGCGGGCTTGTCCTACCCTCATCTCCTCTCGAGAGGAGTCCCGCGTCTGACGCGGGGAGGTGTGTTGTGATTACTTCATTTACACACCCCGTCTCACTTTGTTCGCCACCCCTCTCTAGAGGGGAGCTCAAACAGGAACCTGCAATAACGCAATTGAGTGAGACCCTTCTCAGCCCGCGTGAAGTCAGGTTTGACCTGTCTGCCGACAGGCAGGCGCGACTGATGAGAATGTCTTTTTCATGTCACATCGAGCTTGTCGAGATGTGAACAAATAACTCACTGACCTATGCAAGGCATGATCTCCACAGTTCTCGACCCTGCTCGAACTGACACTTTATGGACTTTACGACTTTACCTGTCCCGCTCTACGTTATACGTTCTACCTTTTACACTTTACGGACTTTACGACTTTATAGACTTTACGGACTATCTCAACCTTAGACCTTAGACCCTACAGACTTTATAGACTTTATGGACTTTACAGACTATTTGACCTCCTCTCCCTATCCTCTATTCCGTTTCAGTCTTTCTCGAAACATCGTCACCCCATCAGTGAATACACCGAAGCAGAGATAAAAATAGGTAAATATCGCCATTTTTTCTGCAATAGCTTCCTTTTCAAAATACAAAAAGTACGGCGCGTATAAAAGGGCGATGAGCGCCATCAGATACTGCATCCGCGCATCTACCCGCAATACCAAGCTAATGAAGATATATGATCCGATCCACCAGAGATAGGCCGTGTCAGTGATCTCTACAGCAGTTTGTGCGATGATCACCCCGGCAAAGAGCCAAATCACACTGACGATCACCCGATTTACACGCAAATGATGTCTAGAATACCAGTGCCATAGCCTGACAAGGAGTTCTCTACCCCATCGGAGATATAACTTGATAAATACTAGGCGCCGATCATCTTTTTGGAGTTGATTATGAGCCAAAGAATACTTTTCTGTTAGTCTTTTTTTAAGATACTCGATAAGTTTGCCTATGAGATTGCGTCGTATGACTTGCCAGCGGATCAACCAATACAGAGGATAATAAAAGAATCCGAAATACAAGAAAATGACCCGCTCTCTATCAGTGAGCCGGCTCTGTATCACCTCGACCTTGCTCCAGAGAAATGAGATGATATTTCCTCCAGATCTCGTATATGATGCATAGTCTCCAAATGACGCGACCCTGAGCCTCAAACCACCATGTGAAAGATATTGGAGCGCAAGACCTGATGAGCTAAATGTCATCCGGAGTCGGTATTGTTTGTCAACCGAATCCTCTCGCGGTTCGAATCCAATTAGGATGATTGACTCAGTTGTGTCGATATCTGAAGTCCTGAAGTTTTGTCTGACCATCTGACTTCCATCAGTATCGAGAAGAGTTGCGATGACACCACCTGGGATCACATGAAAATCTTGACTCCTATGCATCTCAATATCGAGTATGCCAAAACGATTCCGATCAACATGGAAATTGAGCTCAAACCCATTGGGTATAGCTGAGATCGTATATCGACTATCTCTGATCTCAGAAAAAAATCCATATCTGCTCGCCTCTGCTCGCCTCAATACAAATGGAATACTGACAATCACTGCTCCAAAAAAAAGAGTGAGAAGAACGAAACGTATCCGATCGATGGTACGAGAAGGGCGATTTATGGCCATAAGATGCATGATTAATATCCTCTATTTCATCCTAAGTAATTCGTTTAGTGCCTTTGTTTGTCATCCTGAACCCCGAAGGGGCCACTTTGTGGTTTACTTTCCCCGCGCCTGCGGGGTTTCAGGATCTTTGAAGACACACATCTTACATTTCAGATCAAAAACTAGATTGAGTGTACCATATAGCCTATCGCGAGTCCCGATGATCCCTGGGTCATGTGGTGATCAAATGTATGCATTATAGCCACCGTTGACTATTACAATCCTAGCCCTTCGACAAGCTCAGGGTAAACTCGCCGGGATCCATCCCATTTTGATTTCCTGATGAAGATCAGGAACCATCTAGTGTTCTGATTCATGGTCCCTGAATCAAGCCACAAAGTGGCCCCTTCGGGGTTCAGGGATTCAAGAGTGCGATCCGGGACCTATTCTATTTGATTTCCCCTCGGGCATAGTCCTCGGGACGGTGCCTGATGACGATCAGGAACCATGTAGTGCTCTCTCTTTGGTCCCCGGATCAAGTCCGGGGAGTCAAACGATGGAATGCACTTCTTCTCCGCTGTGTGGAGGAGGGATCTATTCTATTTTGATTTCCCCTCGGGCATAGTCCTCGGGACGGTGCCTGATGACGATCAGGAACCATGCAGTGCTCTCTCTTTGGTCCCCGGATCAAGTCCGGGGAGTCAAACGATGGAATGCACTTCTTCTCCGCTGTGTGGAGGAGGGATCTATTCTATTTTGATTTCCTGATGACAATCAGGAACCATGCTTAGACATATCTTTTCAGCCGTGATTTGATAGACTGATCACAACGATCTTGTTCGAAATGGAGTAAAGGAGTTGCTCTAAAAAAATTTACCCCTCCTTGCAGAGGGGTACGGCTTGCTCGTTTGCACGAGTAGCATTTGTACTGGTATTATACCATATGCGTATCCTCATGTTGAACTGGCGCTGTCCAAGCAACCCCAAATCTGGTGGAGCAGAATATGTCACACGCAAACATCTCGAGGCATGGGCACTGGCCGGACACGAGGTCCACTGGCTTGCCGGAGGGTATCCAGGCGCAAAAACCTACGAAAAACTCAGTATCAGCCCCAAAACGATAGAACAATGCAAAGGTGTCATCCCAGACCTGCCTGCCCCGCTCCGCGGGGATCCGGGATCCATTTCCCCACCCTCCACTCTCAATAATGTCACTTCGAGCCCAGTCGAGAAGTCTCAATTAGGTTCTCAGTTCATCCATCTCCATCGTTTCGGCTCGCCACTCACCATCTCATTTCTCGCCCCACTCCTCTACTGGTGCAAGTGGCACGGCGATTTTGACCTAGTGATCGATCAGATCCATGGCATCCCCTTTCTCGCTCCACTCTGGGCATGGAAATCACGTAAGATCGCCTTCATCCATGAAGTCGCTCAGGAGATCTGGGACGAGATGTTTCCCTGGCCCGTCAATATCATTGGGAAATTCTATGAGAGATTGTATTTTCTCCTATATCGTCATGTTGCATTTTGGGTGGATTCCAAGTCTACGAGAGATGACCTTGTCCGATATGGCATCAAAACCTCTCTCATCCATGTCATACCATGTGCGATAGATCTTGAGCCGGTTACCGGGGTGCCTGAGAAAGAAAAAACCCTCACATTTATCTTTCTCGCTCGACTCGTCAAAATGAAAGGCATCGAGGAAGCGCTGCGCATCATCGCGGAGATCAAAAAAACCACTCCCGAGGTCAAACTTTGGGTAGTAGGAGGTGGTGATCCAGACTATGTTTCTCATCTCAAAAGTATGACCAAAGAGCTTGGCATAGAGCCAAATGTAGAGTTTAAAGGTCGGGTAGATGACGATGAAAAAGTCCAACTCCTCCGCCGTGCCCATTGGCTCCTCCACACCTCCATGCGCGAAGGATTTGGCCTCACGGTACTGGAGGCAAATAGCCAGGGCACTCCCGTGATCGCATACGATGTGCACGGACTGAAGGATTTGATACAGCCGAATACGAATGGGCTACTGATGTTGGCTCAAACCACCGATCCAGACAAAAGGATAATTCATTTTCCACAAGATTCAGAGTATTTAGAGATATGTCAAACAGCTCTGAAAGCATCTCGGACATACCAATGGGACGTAAATATCAAACGATCACTCGCATTAATTGAGTCACTATGACTGCCAAACCAATATTCTCTATTATCATCCCTACCCTGAATGAAATGAGACGTGATAATATCGAAACCCTTTTAAAGTCAATTTCGTTACAAAAAAATAAAGCATATGAAATCATTGTCGTCGATCAAAGCAGCGATGATGGTACTGTTGATATTGCAAAAAAGTACGGCGCAGTAATCATGAACATACCACGACCTGCATTCTATACACCCCCGGGTGTACATCGCAACACTGGCGCAAAAGCAGCTCACGGTGACATTCTCATACACTTAGATGCTGATATGGAGCTGTCTGACGATGGCTGGCTGGATAGAGTGGCGAGTTTAATCGACGAAGAACACCAGGCTGCCATCATCCATGAAAAAGATATTGCGTATGGATATTGGAATAAATGCAAGGCACTTGAGCGTAGGTGTTACTGGGGCACTCCAATGGAAAGCGCTCGTATTGTATCGTGCAAGCTATTTGAGCAAGTCGGTGGATATGACCAGCATATTAGCTCTGGCGAAGATTTTCATATTTCGGAACTTTATGGCCGACACACATCTATCAATCAATCAGATGAGGTATGGCTCAAGCATCGTACTGGTAGTACTTCGCTTGGAGCACTTCTCAGGAAAAAGTATAGTTATGGCAAGACAGCAAATGTATTTCTGCGCGCCTCGCCTTCACGACTCAATATTGCCAAGGAGTCTCTAGTGGCCTATCTGAAGCATTCTAGTCTTTTGATTCGACAACCTCATATTGCGTGCGGTATGCTAGTATTACGCATTCTTGAGTTTGTAGCTGTGAAATATGGTATGAAGACGGTAAAAACCAATATTTAATTTACTATCAAATATGCCAAGACAACAGTATTTTGCCGGTGACTCGAGAAGCTCCCTTTATCCTGACGCCATAACTGAGCTGCATGGACGACTTCTTCACACCGTGAACATGGCTAACTGGGAGGGTAAGAAAGTGCTTGTGGTTGGTGACTCATACGGTTGGTTTGCAGAATATGTTTTAAGACATGGAGCAATCAAAGTTGTGAGTTTTGATATTGCCAGACCATCGGCTCATATCGCCAAACTTGAAAAAGAATTCCCCCATTTTACTCATGAGATTTGCTCCGTGTTTGACCTTTCATACCGAGATATGTTCGACTATGTCGGGTACTTTGAGGTTATTGAGCACCTTCCACCACACACCGAACTAGAGTCGCTTAAAGCCATTTATAAATCACTCGTGCCTGGTGGACATTTATTACTATCTACACCGCATAAGTCTCTTTTCTCATATCTTGCTGATCCAGCTTGTTTTTTCGGCCATCGTCACTATAGCATTAACGAAATGCAGCTGCTTCTCAATACATCTAGATTTCGTGTAGATTCAATCTATCGGGGTGGATATTTCTATGCTATAGTCGACATCTTGCTTTTATATTTCACTAAATGGATATTGAGGAAAAAATATACTTCTCGGTTGCTCTATAAATCGGACAAGGAATATCCTAATTCAACTGGGATCACACTCTTCGCAATTGCTCGCAAATAATCATGGATCAGTATCGACCCACAACAACTGGGATCATCATTAATTTCAATGGAGGTGATCTGGTGTTACAGGCGATTTACAGTATCCTGCACCAGACTGCAACTGTGTCCAATATTATTGTTGTAGATAATGCATCAACAGATGGTAGTCTTCGAGTGATCAGGGAAAAGTTTGGTAATGCAATCACATTAGTAGTGAATACTACTAATACTGGATTTGCTCACGCAGTAAACCAAGCCATTATGCATTCAACTGGATCACATATTATTTTACTCAATAATGACGCCTGGATTGAGCCTAATTTTGTTGAAGATGCGCTCAGACAACTTAAGTCAAGTTCAGTACAGCTTCTCGCTCCCGCAATGAAAGACTATGAAGGAAAACATATACTTTCATGGGGTGGAAATGGTATCGATATATTCGGTCACTTTGTCTCGCTTAATCGAGACCAAAAACCCTTCTATCTGGGTGGCTGCTGTCTATTCTTCACTCGAGCAATGTATATCGAAACGGGCGGTTTGGATGACGACTTCTTTCTATATTTTGAAGAGGTTGATTGGTTTTGGAGACTCCACCTTCTCAATGTACCCTTTCAGCTAGCAACTGACCTCTTTGTGATGCATCGATACTCACATGGGACTGGTGAAGGTCTAAGTTGCAAACGTTTTCTATGGCGCAACCAAAATTGCCTCCAAATGTTACTGAAAAATTATTCGTTTTATACTCTCGTACTGATTCTGCCCCTGTATATTACAACAAACATTGTTGAGATGATTGTTTTCACTATTATCGGAAAGCCCCAGATAGCCTTGACGTACCTTCAAGGATTTGTTTTTAATTTCAAACTTCTTCCAAGAACCATTGGAAAAAGAACTCTGATACAATCACAGCGGAAAGTGAGTGATATTGTTATCATGTCTCGGATGTACAAAGGAAGTGCAAAGCTTCGACATCTGTTGGGTTGGTTTAGGACAAAAACACCAGCTTTAAATTAGTTATATATATGGTTTCTTTCCTTGTTTCGGTCTATAACAAACTTGCCTTTGCTCAGGCAACGATAAGAGCTCTCTTTTGGCGTCCTTTTGTGAAATGTATGGGGAGCCATGTACATATTATGCCACGGGTCCGTTTTTATAGCCCACATGGAGTCAGTATTGGACACCACGTATTTATTAATCATGATACTGATATATCCGGAAGAGGAGTAATCACTATCGGAAACCATGTTAAGATTGGCCCCTTTTGCAGCATCCATTCGGTGGACCATGAATATTCAGACTGGAAACTTCCCATGGACGAACAAGGAATGTGGGCAGCTCCAATCACGATCGGCAACGATGTATGGATTGCTGCAAACGTCACAATAACCCCCGGTGTCACTATCGGACAGGGCTCGATCGTAGGAGCTAATGCGGTCGTTACAAAGGATGTTGCCCCGTACAGCATCGTCGGAGGAGTACCGGCTCGACATATTAAGTACCGTTTTGATAATCAAACGATTACGAAAGCAAAACTCATCGATTATAATCATTAAGCATTTTTCATAGATATGACTGTCCACAATCCTTATCGGCTCAATATTTCCACATATTCTACACATACCATAATCCTTGACCAAATCCCCCCTCACAGCTCGATATTAGATGTCGGCTGCAATGATGGGTATATTGGGGAGCTGGCGAATCAGAAGAGATGTGAAACATATGCCCTTGACAATGCCCCCTCTTCGGTCGAAAAAGCCCTAAGAACGAATAAGGCGGCTATTGTCTATGATGCGAATATGACAGAGAAACTCCCTTGGGACAGGCAGTTTGATGTTGTTATTTTTGCAGATATCCTTGAACACCTGATAAGTCCTGAAAAAGTACTTACTTTTTTTGCTCAAAACTACATGCATGAAAAAAGTATTGCGATTATATCTTTGCCAAATGTGGCAAATTGGCTTATACGTATTCAGCTTATATTGGGCAACTTTGATGGGGTAGATGCAGGCATTCTTGACCGTACTCATTTTCATTTATACACCTACAAAACGGCTAGAAAACTAGCTTTTGACGCTGGACTTGAGCCTCACGAGGAATTCGGCGGGGCATCACTACTTGGTCCCATCATAAAAATCGCGCCAGTTTTAAGAACCTTGCTTGCTACCAATATCATCCTTGTATGCAAAAAAAAGACAGCAAAATAAGCCTTCTTTTTTGCCCCATCCACTCATTACTCCTCCGATCAAATAAGGGTTCAGAGTTTGCATGGGCATACACCTTCTTCCAAATTACTTCCTGTCAGGATAAGCTTAATTGTGTATATCTGACTGGAGCTACAGATATCGATGACCCAAGAGTTGTTGACCTTCACACTACCACTATCGATGCAGATCAAAAAACTATTAATGGCGATGCACGTCATTCAATAAGCCTTGCTATGAAGTCATTTATCTGGATGATAAAAAATAGATTTTCTAGTCTAGGTTCAAGGGTAATCTATCATCACTTTTTGCCCTGCGCTTATCAGGCATCTATCAACCTCTTTCTTGTCTTTTTCCCCGAAAAATATATTATTGGACCAGTTCAAAGACCGCTTTTGTGTGCGGATGCTGACCTTTTTACTGTCGACACCAAAACGCTGAAGTTCAGTATAGCTTTCGCTTTATTGCAACATATTCAGAAAAAGTTGTCCTCTATTTTTTTCAGGAAAGCATACAAAATCATCGCTATTACTTCTGAAACCAAAACATATCTTACTCAAAAAGGCCTTGATCCCCATAACATTGTTATCATTCCGGTAGGAATAATATGTCGGGATTTTCTGCCAGCTTTGCACACTGACAGACAGACTCTTAAACTCATAGCTGCCACATATCTGTTAAAAAGAAAAGGGCTAGAGACTACGCTTAGGGCTATACAGCAAGTCGTAAACTCAGTGGGAGCACCTCAACTACATCTGCAGATCATCGGGACAGGACCTCAAGAAATGGCCCTTCGCACCCTCACCAAAGAGCTAAATATTGAACAATATATATCTTATATAGGTCATCAGGACCAAGACAAGATAAAAACATATTATCAGCATAGTCATATATTTATTAACGCAAGTAAAGATGAGAGCTTTGGCCAGACTTGCCTAGAGGCACTCGCATCAGGCTTGGGTATACTTTCGACACCAGTGGGAATATTTAAAGACGCAGTCAGAAAGGATAAAAATGGGTATTTGTTCGAGGTCGATGATTATCTTGGTTTGGCTGAATTGATAATAAAGCTTCTCCATGACAAAGACTTGAAGTTTCAGCTTATGAGGGAATCATTACAGATCGCCCGCGCATATGATTGGGAAAACTCAATACTCCCCCAATATTTAAAACTATATGACGATACTTACAAAAGCATATAAGTTTGCGGTCAAAAAACGAATATATACCCTACCGATTCTTTTTTTTGTTGTAATTGCAATTCTTTTTAGCCTCTGGATCGGAAAATATCGTGTATATTTGCATAATGAACACGAGTTTTCTTTTGAATACAGATATCACGCAGTAACAGCATTCAACGAAATCGTTAAGGGAGATCAATATCAGAAGGACATTACTCGATGCATCGATTGTGAAGGCTATACTGACTATAACAGGTGGCACTACCTCTTCAAATCAGCCTTGCTGGCTGTGCCAGAGCTGTTTGGCTTGCATCCTGAGGCTGGTTTTTGGCTTATTCAAACGTTGCCCATTTATTTATCATGGATATTTTTACTACGTTCTTTTAAAAGACATACAGGAGTCTGGGCCGCAAATATATCTGCATTTCTCTATACCTTTATCCCCATACGACTGTCTTATATGTTCGGAGCGAGCACCCTCACCAATTTTCAGTACAGCATGATTACGTTCATGATTGGACTTATGGTCCGGATGAATAGGGAGACTCATTGGTCTCGCAAACTCCTTCTCTCGATACTAACAGGTATTTGCTTGTCATTTACATTCAATATTGGATTAAGTAATCTTCACAATTCATATATTATTTTTTTTGGTATAGGGATCTACCAGTTTCTAAATAATTATCACCATAAATTTCGCATTATTCCCTACCACATCCTCTCCTTCGTTCTTGCAGTGTGTATAAATTTACCCCTCGTATATCAGCACCTCCTCTACTCTATCCAGATAACCTATCCCAGCTTTGTGAGCACTTCAATGTTTGATGCTGTTTCATTACAAATGGTTACGGGAGGGATTCCTCTATCTATAATTATTTTATTTTTTGTAATAGCAGCTTTTGGGGTCCTAATCTCACCGGTAACTAAAAAGAAAAAATTACTGCTCTTTTTAGTTTACTTTATAGCTGCTGATCTGGTAGCTGGGGATGGAGCTCCTGTAAAGCTAGCGAGGGTCTTGTTTGAAAATGTACCGACATTCACGACTTTGCGATCTATGTACCGGTTTAATTTTTATCAAATAATAATTGCGACTTATGGTATCTACTGGGCAATGGAAAATAACTTTGCAGATAAACGTTACAATGTAGTTCTGAAATCTATTACCATGGTGGTCGTTCTCGTAATGATAAGTATCAGTTTGACAACCTTCATAGATTCATATCCTAGTTTCGTTTTACCACACGAATACGAATCTGCTGCTCAAGAGCTTCGCAATCTCGAGGGAAACAAGCTCTATTTTCCACCTCACCCCCATCCATACAAAGACATATTGCACTCATATAAATGGCCAGGTACAGAAAAAATTGATGAGAAATTTGTTTCCTACTATTCAAACCCTTTTAAAACCGTCTATGCCGTGCCTGATGTATACCAGATGTATGATCTAGGTCGATCACCTAAAAAACAGCTTTATCGAATGCTTTTTGATTTGGAGAATCAGAGTGTAAAAGATATCGTGGCTGCCGTTAATCAAAGCGATTTTACCTACCTAGTCATTGACAAAAATTACTTGTGGTCGGCGCTCTATCCCGCATTTAAGATAGATGAGTTTATGAGTCATTTCAGAGTATATAAATCATATGGAAATATCGTGTTGTTAGAAGTAAAGGGAAAGGGTCCAGATTGTCCTCAAAACGACTATTATTTTGATCACGCAAGTATATGTAGTGATCTGAAAGAGATCGATCATTTTGAAGAAGCCGTGAGAACAGGTGAAATATCTATGATTAAAATAAAAAGTAAATACGATTACATGTCATTCATCATGTGGCCTGGAGAAAGAACTCATCTCAGGTCAGAAGGTGTGCTTATGAGTACATATATGAAAGTATTTCAATCGCCTCAAAAGAATGTCTTTGACCTCAGCGAAGCCATACCTGCAAACTTCAGTGGCAAAATTATTGTGCCTGTATTATTGAGAAGAATGACTAACGAACCCACAGAAGAGCTCAATTTGGTAATCCATGATTCCAAAAAAACAATCCAAAATATAAACTTGTATACACAAAATCTCAGTCACTACGAATACCTTGAGGTGCCGATAGATCGCAATACAAATCGAAATATATCAATAGATTTAAATGGCAAAGGAAGTGTTATATTTCTTAGTAACCCATTTTTTACTAAAAATAATTCTCAGTTTGTTCTTCATTAATTACTAGATACTGTCTATGCACGTTACTCGAGCACAAGTTCAACACGCTATCTGGATCAGTGCTATTTTACTGGTGGTCCTTGCTACGCACTGGAGATGGTTCTATCAGCCACTAAGCATCCTTACGTACGGCGACTGGTGGCATTACAACAGAGAGCAGATGAGCGAACAGCTCGCCTGGCCGACCATCCTCACAAATGAAAACTTTGGAGGAATCAACATGGGGATTTCCATGTACCCCGTGTCACTTGCTTTTGGTGTTTTAAGTAAATACATGCCCTTTGGTCTTATAGAGCGGATTATCTTTTTTTGGCCATCAATTATAGTCTGCTCTTTGGGAAGCTATTACCTAGGGTGGAAGATCACGAAAAGACATGATGCTGCATTTATCCAATCGATGGTTTTGACTTATAATGTCTATTTTGTGCTTCTCCGGACGGGACATCTCACCCTTACATCGAGTTTTGCTTTTGCACCCGTGATCTTGGGGTTGCTCATATCATTATTAAAAACACCCAATGTTAAATACGCATTGCTATTGAGCCTGGCATATCTTATAGCAGGGACATATGAGATTCGCGCACTATACCTTACCACTATTGTGGTCATACTGATGACATGCGCTACTTTTCTCACACGTCTAAAATCACCAAAGCATATTGCCAAGTGTGCTGTATATCTTTTACTATCAACACTCATCGTGGGCGTATTCAATTTCTATTGGATAGTGGCTTTTTCGAATGTGGATTATCTGAGCAGCGGAAACCCACTCTTTCAAAGGGTTTTATTCGGCAGTCAGTTCATGTCTTTGTATAGATCATTGGCATTATTCCATCCTTTTTGGTCAGGTGGACAACAGGTGCCCTTTGTAGTCTATTCAGCTCCCATCTTTTTCTTCCTAATACCCGCTTTAGCGGTGATTCCCTTTACAAAAGCTGGCAATAAACGTTTTTATTATGTCATATTTGGAATCATTGCAGTATTGGGTATATTTCTAACAAAGATGAGTCACCCCCCATTTAAAGACACCTATGAATGGCTCTATCTCAATTTTCCGGGATTTGGGGCCTTCCGAGAGTCAAGTAAATTTTACTTTTTTATTGCCCTGGGGTATTCGGGAATGATAGCGATAAATTATGCTTCATTTAGTACGTGGATAGGCCAATACAAAAGTGGACTACTTTTCAAAAGACTCATATTTCTTATGATTGCCTTACTCTTCCTTTTCAATACAAAGCCACTGATAGATGGTTCTATTGGTTCGATATTTATACCTCAGCAAATACCGCAAGAATACGTACAACTCAATGCCTTATTGAAAAATGATGGAGGCATGCACCGCATACTAACAATACCTTACAACTCCAGATGGGTATCGATCACACAAAAAAGACCATATGTTGGCTACAACGACATGCTTGAATTCGCCAACAATTATGTAGAAGGTTTGAATCTCAAAGCATCCACACTAAGCGAAAGTGTTGATTCTAATTTAAACAACCCACAATTGCTGCAGTTTATGGCAGAATGGTCTGTCAGATATATAGTAGTGCCTATAAGTCATGAGGGTAGTGGGGAAGGTGCATTTGCAGAAAAAGATGAGCTCATGAAATCTTTAACGCAAAACAAGCATTTTCGTCCAACGATAATTACTGATCGTCGAGGACAACTGCTCGGATTATTCGAACTTATTGACCCTGCTCCACGACAAACACAAAAACTGGGCGATACTGATGCTATTTACGAAAGAAACCGTGTCATTCTTTCGACAAGATACAGTAAAAACTGGGTTTTAAGCTACGAAAACAAGAAGGTCGCAGGTGCAGCAGATCAATTCGGTAGAGTGGTATTTAATAATGTCCCAGACAATGCAAAGATATCTCTTTCCTTTGCCCCACAAGAAAAACTCGATGTGAACTTTAAATGGAGTGTTTGGTCTGTTATATTTTTAATCTGCACTCTTGTGGCAATATGCATCATGGACATCTATAAGTTATTCTACGGTAGGTTTACTCGTAGACACGAAGTCCCACAATCATCCTTATCTGATAGAATCAAAACAATATGAAACTAGCCAACAGCTCTCACCAATATTACCTTGAGAATACTCAATATTCTGAATTTTTAGAATCCCAAAATCTGAGCGCATTTTCTAAGTATATCGAGGCAATTAAAAACCACGCTTCCCCTGAACAGAAGGTTCTTGATGTAGGTTGCGGCACAGGTATTGTTTTGCAAGGACTGAAAAGGCTTGGGTTCAAAAAAATGGTGGGGATGGAAATATCTCGCACTTCTGTTGAGGTATGCAAAAAAAAAGGATTCGACTGCTATCAATATGGTGGGTTTACGTTCCCTTTTGACGATCAAAATTTTGATCTAGTGGGTTCAATAAATGTGCTGGAGCACACTGATAACCCAATCAAATTCCTCGATGAGCAATATCGCGTTTTGAAGAGAAATGGCTATTTAATTGTTGCTTGTCCGAACTTTTTATCGACCACTAATAGCTATCACAAACATACAAGGGGTATTGCGAATAAGGTAAGGAATGCCATCATGCTTATGAGGTATGCATTCACTAAAGAGTTTTCTTTCAAAAAGATGGAGATGACAATCCGTACTCCTTTTCAACCTGATGATGACGCAGTTAACGTTACGAATCCTATCCAATTAACTTCTTGGGCTAAAATGAGGAAAATGCATATAGTTTATACGTCCGCGTTTCAAGCCAAGAAAACTGGTCTATTAGAATTTCTCGACCATACTCCACTCCGTGTTTTTTTTGGTTCCTGTTTCTATATTTTACAAAAAAAATAAGTGGCTAGTTTTTTATATAGCCAATCATAGCTAATCCCCTAGTGAAAATTTTGTACGAAGTTCGATATCTTTATCGTGCTGAATAGTATTTCACCAGGTACCTCCTGTACCAGATCGCTGCAGTATCAATCAACATCCCTCTGATAGATTTTATTGAGGCGCCAGTTGTTACGCTACCGAAAGCGTAGTTTGATCGGAGCCTCATATATCCGTCCGAATCCATTTGCCTTTGCAGCGCGCACCTCCAGATCGCGACAATCTCTAGCCAATTACACTGATTCAGCTCCTGGACGAGGGTAGTTTTACCCACTTGTCTTGCGCCATATATCACTATCCCTTTAGTATATAGTTTGATATCTTTTGTGCTAGATAACGTTTTATTATGCGGTCATATTAACGCTAAATTGATATAAAGTTAAATCAATTTACGGTTTTCGTCGCGTAGTGCATACGAGGTAATATGTATTGCTATTGTCAATACATATAGTATCATTTAGATATGAGGTTTCGATGGAGTCGTGAGAAAGATGTCTGGTTGCAAAAGACTCGAGGGGTTTCATTTGATGAGCTTTTGACAGGCGAACTCGTGGCATTTGTAGATCATCCCAATCAGGTGAAATACCCCCATCAAAAAGTCATGTACGTGAGATACCGGCAATATATCTCCGTTATGCCTGTGTTGCTCGAAGGGAGTGACACGGTGTTTGTAAAAACTGCCTATCCATCACGCAAAGCACGTAAATTATTCATTCCCTAAAGCACTTATGGTCAATCGGCTCATATCCCAAAAAATTAATATCGACGAACTTTCTGCCCGCGATGCAGATAAACTGACTGATTATCAGTCCCTATCTCAGAAACCACTTACTGATGAAGCAAAGAAACTAAAGGCAAGTATGCGCGCTCATACTGCCAAACGCATGATCTCGCTCCGCGCATCGCCAGATGATATAGATGCAGTGAAAAGACACGCAACGAAAATCGGACTCCCCTACCAGACCTATCTCGCTCTCATGATCCGCCAGCTTGCACAAGGCAAGATTGAAATGAAAATATAAGAGAGATGAGCTCAGAGCTGGACTTGAGTATTGGCTTAATCAGATGGCTGTCTTCGTCGTGTAGTGCTTGATCAGGTATCTCCTATACCATATTGCAGCCGTATCAATCAACATCCCTTTGATTGACTTCATTGAAGCCGCTGAAGTTACGCCTGCAAACGTATAGTTTAGCTTGATCGGTGCCTCGTATATCCGTCCAAATCCATTCGCCTTTGCGGCGACGAGCATCTCGAGATCGCCACAAAACTTCTTCTCGAGGAGTTTCGGGAGGATTTTTTGCAGTACTGGTCGACGGAAAACTTTGATCCCTGCCTGCGTATCATGGATTGTGATGCCGAAGAGGATTTTTACGATGAGATAGTATCCGAGACTCAGGATCCGACGGACGCCGGTATAGGTGACTCGACTCACCGGGTGGCGCTTTGATCCAACGATGATATCGGCCTCGTACCACATCATATGCTCCATGAGCATACTGATCCCACTCGTGTCGATCTCCATCCCTGCATCCATAAACATCACATAGTCACCCTCGGCTCGCTCCATCCCATAGCGGATAGCGTAGCTTTTGCCATGGTTTTTCTCGTATCCAAGTACTTGCGTGTTTGGTAAATTAGCTTGTTGGAGCAGCTCATATGATCGATCGACATATCCATCGACGACACAGATGATTTCGTAGCTGAAACGAGTTTTTTCAAGCGCAGCGATGATGTGCCTCACATTTTCCACTATCGTCTTCTCCTGTCGATAGATGGGGATGATGAGTGAAAGTTGCATATATGAGAATATATATCTATTTTATCCTACCATACTCTAGTAAAAGTACGTAGATGAACTACAATGATATTTTATAGATGTGATTGTTATTCCATCTTAAATCAACAGTCATGGATTCGACAGGCTCACTATGACAAAGTTGTGCATACCGCACATCGCGTGACACATATACTTAACATGCCATAGGATAATCATTTATGATCCGTTCATCCTTTCTCATCACCTTCATCTTCGGCCTGAACACGATTGCTCAACTGGTCAATCAGATCGTGACGACGCGACTCATGGGGGCTGGCGCAGAGTATGATATTTTCCTCGCAGCTGTTACTGTACCCAGTTTGCTTACCATGCTCTTTGCAAGCACTTTAGTAGATATTGGAGCCCCGGAGTATACGAGGAACAAATCCAATGAGTGGCTTACGGGATACATACTTTTTTTCACACTGATAGCTACGCTGATCGCAGTTCTGGGTATCATCGGGGCCCCTATTTATATCCCCCTTCTGCTTGGGGGAACCAAATCAGCGATCTTTATCTCTCGAGCAGTGATCTTCGCACAGATCATCGTCGCGAGTCTTCCCATAGTTGCTATCACCGCTGCTTCAAATACCTATTGGTATGCGACAAAGCGTGTATATAGAGCTCCTCTCGTTGGTCTCTTTGGCTCTATTCTCCTGACAATACTTTCGTATTTGACTATTCGCAGCTGGGGAGTGTATGGTCTCATTGCCAGCTCGATGACCAGCTCAGCTGTCTGCACACTGTTCCTCATCCCCTTTTCAAAACTATCATTTCCCCATGCATTCGCCACAGTGCGCAAGACTGAGATTCTCAGCAAGTGGATCCCGCTGGTCATCGGGACATTTGCGATGCGTTCGGATGGAGTTTTATTGCGCGCCCTCACCAGCGACCTGCCTGAGGGGCACTTCGTCTACATCAATATCGTCTACAAAGTCATATCAGCAGCGGCAGGCCTCCTCTCAATAGGCATCCAGATATCACTCCTTTCCTCGCTCCTAGACCTTGTCAAGCATCAGGACTTCAAAGCAGCATACAAAATAGCCGCACGGGCCAAAATACTTTCATTTTTGGTACTTCTCGCAGTATCTCTCGGGATTTATTTCCTCGGACCTTTTGTGATCCGCACACTCTATGTTGGCGGTAAGTTCTCGCTTGCTGATGCGCAAAAGGCATCTGCGGTGATCCCCTACTTTCTCCCGGTGCTCATGGGCATGGGTATGTTCCCTGTTTGGATGCAGCCTGTCCTTGCGCTCCGGAGACAGAGACTCGCTGGAGCCATTGGGGTGACTGGATTTGTGGTTGCATATGTAGTTGGTAGACTGCTCCCTATCCAGAATCCGCTGATCCTCACCTGCACCATACTCACCGGAATGTATGCATTTTTCATCATCTCTTTTGAGTTCGTATGGCGGAAGTATCAGGCGTAATTAATGCCTCGGTCGATGCGAGCAAGGGTATAGCTAAAAAATGCAATAAACTGTACACTTGCTGCTATGGACAAGGTACTTAAAAGCGATACTGGTTCCATGCTTCGTCAAGCTCAGCATGACAAGATCATGCTATGGACTCAGTTCTGTCACTATTTGCCCTATATTGTCGTCGGGTTAATGACTATTTTTGGTTTTTATCTGAGATACAGTGGCATCACCCATGAAGCGTCATATTGGAACGATGAGAGTCATGCGGCGACCTATGCCCGTGCAATCGTGCAGACAGGCAAACCGGTCGATGCTACTGGATACAACACTGGTCTCTATCAGATTGGGCTTTACTGTGTCACCGCTGTGTCCTTCTGGCTGCTTGGTATCACTGAGTATGCGGGTCGGCTCCCTTCCGTCCTCATCGGCACTGCGCTCATTCCTCTCATCTTTTATATCACACGAAAGATTGTTGACACGAGATCAGCCCTCATAGCAGCGCTAGTCATGGCCTGCAGCCAGATGCAGCTCGCATGGTCAACTCAGCTCCGTCCATACATATGGATGGAGGCTTTTACGCTGATCACCATATACCTTTGCTACATGACACTGCAGGAAAAAAAGCGGATTTTGAGTATTCACCTGATTATTGGCGCTGTGGTCGCTAGTATTTCCTTTTTATTTCACGGTATCGGACTTTTTAATGGAATATTTGTCATCGCTGTTTTCTTATATCGCGTCGTTCGAGAAAAAAAATATACATACCTCTTCGTACTTATTCCCATAACACTCCTGATCGTAGGCGCTTTGAGCATGACGCCTTTTCTCAAATCTATGTTTGTGAATCTGTTTAAGATCAACACTTCTGTCACACATTATTGGGTGTTTCTCCGGTATCACTACGGTTGGTTAGTTATTGGGGCAGTCCTCGGGAGCCTAGTGTTATGGAAGACGAACAAATATCTCTGCGTCATCCTTTCAGTTGGCGCCATAGGCATCATTGCACTTGCCTTGTTCAAGGTCAACGATCAATATGTCCGCTATTCAATCGGTGCTTTCCCTCTCCTATACATTCTATTCGCTGTTGGAGTAACCCGTCTCCCTGATGTTCTCATAAAAAGTCATGCAAAAAGATATTCAGCTTCTCTTCTCTTGCTTGCAATACTTCTCCTCTTTCCAGTAGCGAAAGGCAAGCTCGTCTTTCGTCCACAAATATATTACTCAATCAACGCAGATATGCGTGAAAATCCGATAGTTGACTACAAATCTGCATTTAAAAAGATTCAGTTGCTTACAAAAGGAGACAAAAATGTGGTGATATTTGATGCAATATTCGACCGAATACCGTGGTACTTGCCGGGCCAAAAATATATCCTGCTGTATAAAACCTCTACTGAAATCGTCCACACGTCTACTATCCAGGGTTTTGAAAACGCAAAGAGCCAAAATATGTCCGGTATCGTGATCGTTGAGAACTGGCCCAGCTTGACTCCTCCTGACGTGCAAGAACACATTCGCAGGACACTCAAGTACGAGTTTGAGATGAACACCGTGAAAGGTAACGAAAAAGATCCGTGGAATATCAATGTATACAGTTGGGGTCTCTAAATATGAATATTCTCAATGCACAAGCCCCACTAGTCAGCGTCGTCGTGGTCAATTATCATACTCCCGAACTCGTTATGCAGATGGTGCGCACCCTCTCAAACCCATCAATTCAAATCATAATTTCGGACAATAGCCCAACTTTGGAACTTGAAAAGTTCATGAGCGACTCCCCCTCAGCGCTGTATATGAAAAATGAGCGGAATATCGGTTTTGCAGCTGGTGTAAATAGAGGGATCCCCGCAACAGATGCTGAGTGGGTATATTTCCTCAATACTGACGCTCTGTCAACTCCATCTGACATATTATCGTTGCGCGATATAGCAGTGAGTCACAATGCACATATTGCCGTCCCGCAACTGGTAAAAAATGATGGTACACCAGAAAAAAATGTTGGTTACTTTGATGGGCCCAAGAAAAATCTCTTCGATTGGATATTTGCTAGACCTAGACTCGTCGATCTGAGTCATCATACCCATCCGATATGGGTAGATCTCGCAACCGGTGGGGCTCTACTAGTCCACAAAACGGTATTTGAAAAAATTGGGACTTTCGATGAAAAAAACTTTTTCATGTATTTTGAGGATGTTGATTTTTCACTCAGACTTAAGTCTCATGGGATGCCTATACTATATGTACCTGCAATCAAAGTGCAGCATACAGGAGGGATATCTTCGGACAAATTCCCGGCTGAAAAGCTCCGCAATTATCAAATGAGTCTTCGCGCCTATTTGACGAAGCACCGTGGCCGACTTATCACATGGATGAATACAAAGCTAAAGTTATTTAACTGAATATATGACTATATCCCGGAAACTCCTGGTAAAAAGTGCGATAATAGGCGCACTCGCTACCATCGCATTTCTCCGGCTCTACCGCGTCGTTGACTTCTACACCTTTGGGATTGATGAAGAGGTGCTCTTTCTCCATGCATGGGAGCAGGTGAAGCATTTCCACCGGATTTGGATCGGCGTGAGTGTCTTTCAAGCAAACTATTATCTTGGCCCAGGTCTCGTATATTTGACTGCGTTATTACTCAAAATCTCACAGGGAGGCCTCTCGATTTTGGCATATGCTGCGGCGCTAACGGGACTGATCACTACCTATCTCATCTACTATTGTGGACAGACGATCACCGGGAGCAAAAAAGTGGCACTCATCGCTGCGCTGCTCTATGGAGGTTCGACATGGGTCAATTTCTTCGACCGATTGTATTGGAACCCGAGCTTCATCCCTCTCCTCACGATCTTGACGATCTACGCACTGGTGAAATTGCCTCATGACAAAAGATACATCATCCTCCTTGGAGTTCTCTACGGTGCATACCTCCATGTTCATATTTCGCTTTGCATACTGGCTCCGATCATCGGGATATCTGTTTTGAAATATGCTCGGACCATCCCCAAAAAATACTTCTTCCTCGCGATCCTCGGGTACGTCATCGTCACGAGTCCACTCATGGTCTTTGACTATTATCACAAATACGACAATATTCTCATGCCTTATCGGATGTTGATGAAAGATAAAAAAGTGTCAATCCCCCACGATCCAAGCAACACAATTGCTTCACATGTAAAAGTAGGATTTGAGGCTTTGGGACGCTTTTGGTATATCAGTCCTACGAAATCCGCACTTCCTCCAACATGTCAAGGCATCATCTGTGACATCACGCCTCTACCGTATGTATTTTCTCTTGGGAGTCTGGTGCTCATCATATGGGCGCTAGTCAAATCAAAGCGCTCGTATTCCACATACATCATCTGGTCAACCGTCGGGATATATAGTCTCGGCTTCGTATTCTTTCCCGGATATCCGCTCGAGTACTATCTGACAGGACTCTTTACGATTCTGCCCTATATCTTTGCCGAGTCGCTTTCGCGAGTCAATAAATATGTCCTTTTCGCTATCCTCGCAGTATTTCTCATGGCAAATGTGAGCTAATGATATTTTCGCGTTGGTTTTTCAGATGAAATCTGTGTCAGAAAGAGACTCGTAAGAAGGAGTCTTCGTTTGACCGATAGTCCTCTATGTCTGTAGAGTAATTCCTTGAGTCTTGA
>Ga0194063_10000676_pt1 | contig 24178 bp, 19 predicted proteins | sample SepL3720m_MetaG_FD_155459 | JGI IMG/M metagenome (GOLD analysis project Ga0194063, IMG submission 155459) | Anoxic zone freshwater microbial communities from boreal shield lake in IISD Experimental Lakes Area, Ontario, Canada - Sep2016-L373-20m | ecosystem: Environmental > Aquatic > Freshwater...
TACTAAGTTAGCGCTTATGGGATCAAGTCCGGGATGACAGCTATTGAGTCCGGGATGACAATTGCGGAGCCCGGGATGACAGCTACTGAGTCCGGCACGATAGTGTGTTCCTTTGTGCGCGTCATGATTTATGGGAAGCTCAATAGTCTCATTTTGGCGCGCATCGTGCTTTAACCTGTTAACCTAGCGCTTTTATTCGCAACCTCATCCTGACTGGAGAAACCATGATCCTCAAACAGATCGTCAAGACCTCGCTATTGGCCGTGGCAGCTGCGCTGGCACTCGCTGGCGCTGCCCAGGCACAACAGTACTTCCGCATCGGCACGGGCGGCACCGCCGGCACCTACTACCCGATTGGCGGCATGATTGCCAACGCGGTCTCGGTACCAGGCAAGATCATCGCCACGGCACAGGCCTCCAACGGCTCGCTGGCCAACGTCAACGGCATCGCTGGCGGCTCGATGGAGTCCGGTTTCAGCCAGTCCGACGTCGCGACCTGGGCGCAAAAAGGCACGGGCATCTATGAAGGCAAGCCCAACGTGGCGGGTCTGCGCATGATTGCCAACCTGTACCCTGAAAGCCTGCACATCGTGGTCAAGAAGGGATCCAACATCAAGACTGTGGCCGACCTCAAGGGCAAGCGCGTCGCCCTGGACGAGCCTGGCTCGGGAACGCTGATCAATGCGCGTCTGGTGTTGCTGGCCTATGGCGTGAAAGAGTCTGACATCAAACCCGAGTACATCAAGCCCAATCAGGCTGGCGACAAGATGAAGGACGGTGCTCTTGATGCCTTCTTCTTCACCGGTGGTGCGCCAGCGGGTGCTATCGCCGAACTGGCTTCCAGTGGTGCTGGCATTGAACTGGTGCCTATCGATGGTCCGCAGGCAGATGGCTTGCGCAAGACCAGTGGCTTCTTTGCCGTGGACAATATTCCTGCCGACACCTACAAGGGCGTTGCCGCCGTCAAGACCCTGGCGGTTGGTGCGCAATGGGTGACCAGCGACAAGGCAGATGCCGAAACGGTCTACCAGATCACCAAAGCCCTGTACAGCGACGCCGTGCAGAAGACACTGGCTGCCGGTCACGCCAAGGGCAAGTACATCAACCTGCAAAATGCCGTGCAAGGTGTTGGCATTCCGTTCCACCCGGGCGCTGAAAAGTACTATCGTGAAGCTGGCGTTTTGAAATAAACTCGGTCCCATGATTCGACAGACAACGGGCGGACCTTCCGCCCGTTGTCGTTTCTAAAGCCGTTTCGAGAACACCATGAATACTCCTGCCATCAGCCTGCCCGACGAGAAGAAACTCCAGGAACTGGAAGAAAAGTTTGACCCCGAAATGCGCTTTCGGCCGACCGTGCCGCCAGCCACGCAACTCGTCAAATGGATGCTGATCACGTTGTCTTGTTTTCATTACTACACGGCGGGTTTTGGCCTGTTGCAGGAAATCACGCACCGCGGTGTGCACATGGCGTTTGTTCTGAGCATGATCTTCCTGGTCTTTGCCGGAAGCAAGAAAACAGCTGCGACGGCGCCAAAAAATTCCTGGCTGACGCCCGGTGGTGTTCCGGTCACCGATTGGCTGCTCGGCCTTTGTTGTGCCCTGAGTGTGCTCTACATCCCCTATGTGTTTGACGACCTGGCTTTTCGTATCGGCAACCCCAGCAACTGGGACGTGCTGTTCGGCACGATTCTGTTTGGCACCCTGCTGGAGGCAACGCGGCGCTGCATGGGTTGGCCGCTACCGCTGATCGCGCTGGGCTTTACCGCCTACGCCCTGTTTGGCCCGATCTTCCCGGGGCTGCTGCAGCACGCAGGCGCCAACTGGAGCCTGATGATCAATCACCAGTATCTGACCAGCCAGGGCATTTACGGCGTCGCGGTCGGTGTGGTGGCAACCTACGTCTTTCACTTCGTGCTGTTTGGTGTGCTGGCCACGCGGGTCGGTCTGGGACAACTGTTTCTGGACATCGCCGCCAGCATTGCCGGGCGCTACGCAGGCGGTCCGGCCAAGGTCAGTGTCTTTGGTTCAGCGATGTTCGGCATGCTCAGTGGCTCCTCCGTGGCCAATGCGGTGACGGTGGGTTCGCTCACGATTCCGGCCATGATCCGCGTCGGTTACCAGCGACACTTTGCCGCTGCGGTTGAGGCGGCCTCTTCCACCGGTGGTCAGATCACACCACCGGTGCTGGGCGCGGCCGCCTTCCTGATGATCGAATTTCTGAACCTGCCCTACCAGACCATCATCGCAGCGGCCGTGGTACCTGCCTTCATGCACTTTTTCGGCGTCTTCATGCAGGTTCACTTCGAGGCCAAACGCTACGGTCTGCGTGGCCTGACCGAAGAGGAAATGCCCAAGCTCAAGGCCTCGCTGAAAATGCGCTGGCCGACCCTGATTCCGCTGTTCCTGTTGATCAGTATTCTGGCCTCCGGTCGCACACCGTACCTGGCCGCTTTTGTCGGCATCAGTTCCTGCGCCATCGTCGGCCTGTCCACCGCCACGCAGGGCAACACCGTCAAGAACTGGGCCATGATGCTGGGTTTGCATGGTTTGCTGGTGGCGATTGCCTTTGGCGACTACGGCGAACACAACGCGCAGATCAAGCTTGCACTTTTTGCCGTGGCGGTGCTGACCGAAATCACGGTCTCCAGGCTCGCCGGGATCACCGGTCGGCTCAACCATGCGGCGCTGGTCGAAGCGTTCGAGACGGGCGCCAAGTACGCGCTGGCGGTGGGAGCCGCGGCGGCGACGGTCGGCATCGTGATCGGTGTCGTGACATTGACTGGCGTTGGTTTCAAGATCAGCTTCATCATCACCAGTGCCGCGCAAAGCATGGCTAGCGGCCTGGCCTGGGTCATTCCCGCTGCCATGGCGAGCCCGCAGTCACTGACCCTGCTGTGCGCCCTGATCATGACCGGCGTCGTCTGTATCCTGATGGGTTGCGGTATCCCCACTACCGCCAACTACATCATCATGGTGTCGGTCGCAGCGCCAACACTGGTTCAACTCGGTGTGGAGCCGCTGGTGGCGCATTTCTTCGTCTTCTACTACGGTGTGCTGGCCGATATCACGCCGCCGGTGGCACTCGCCGCGTACGCAGCGGCCGGCATGGCTGGCAGTGACCCGTTCAAGACCGGCAACACGGCCTTCCGCCTGGGCATGGCCAAGGCCTTGGTTCCGTTCGTCTTTGTCTTCTCACCGTCGCTGCTGCTGGTCGCCAAGGGCTTCACCTGGTACGACTTTGTGGTCACCTTCACCGGTTGCGTGCTCGGTATCACGATGCTGGCCGCCGCGCTGTCCAAGTACTTCCTGGTGGAAATGAAGCGCTGGGAACAATACCTGTGCTTCGCCGCCGCACTGTTGCTGATCGCACCGGGTCTGACGCCAACGCTGATTGGCGCGGCACTGGCCATTCCGATGCTGCTAAGACACGTCAGGGCTTTGCGCCTGGTGCCAAAGTTGGCCGTCCACTGATCGACTCCGCGACCACTTCTCTCCCCACTCACTCTCCCCCGCCTCTCTCCCGCCCCGTCGGGCGGAAGAGAGGAGCCAACAGCCCCATTTGGCCGCGTGCGAAAGCACTGCAGTGCATCTCGATTGACAGCGCGAGGACTCGGGGTTTTGCCAAATTGGCGTCTGGCCGTATAAACTTTTATGCCGTTGAATGGCTGTCATTGCGGACCTGATCCGCAATCCAGTCGCGGCGTAGTACTGGATGCCGGATCGAGTCCGGCATGACAGCAACGACCCATGCTGCCTGCCCACGACGCTGTGGCGCCCTCGGCATTGACCCGACTGGCCCGACAGATGTCGTGGATTTCGGAGCCCTCGGCATCAGCAGAAGCCCCAGCGCACTCGGCGCCGCTGGCGATGCGATACTCTCGCGGTCACACCCCAACAGCCCGCCCTACTGCAAGGTCCACTCACCATGAACGCTATTTTTCGCAGCCTCGTCGGCACAGCCATTTCACTCACCCTCCTTGGCAGCGTGCTGGCTGCTGATGGCGCCAAGCCAACAACGCAAAACCGCTCCGAGATCGCAGCTGAATTCCGCTGGGACTTCAGCCCCATCTATGCCAGCTGGGACGCCTGGGAAGCGGGCATGCAGGATATCGACGGCCGCATTGACGCCTTCGTCAAACTCAAGGGTACGCTCAAGAACGGACCGGACGCGGTCCTGAAGGCGTATCAGGCTTTCGACGACATCGGCAAACTGCAGTACAAGGTCTATGGCTACACCGCTCTGCAGCGCGACATCGACACGCGCAATCAGGACGTCTCGGGCCGGTTCCAGCGTGTCATGGCCCTGTTCGCGAAACTCGGTACTGCGACCTCCTGGTTCACGCCGGAACTGCTGAGCGTGGCGCAGCCGACCATGGAGCAGTGGATTGCCGCCACGCCAGCGCTGCAAGCCTACAGTTTCACGATTCTGGACAACTACCGCCAGCAAAAACATGTGCTGGACGAATCGGGCGAGCGCCTGCTGTCCTACGCCGCGCGCTTCAGCGCCACGCCCAAGGCAACCTTTCAGGAACTCTCAACCTCGGACATCAAGTTCCCGCTGGTCACACTCTCTGACGGCAAGGAGATCAAACTCTCGCCCGGCACCTACCAGTCGGTGCTGGCCACCAACTACAAGCAGGCGGACCGCGCCAAGGCTTTCGAGGCCTATCTGAAGACCTATGCAGCGACCACCAACACCTACGCCGCCATCTACAACGGTGTGTTGCAGCACGACTGGTTCGGCGCCCAGGCGAGAAATTTTCCCAGCACGCTCGAAGCAGCGCTGGACGGCAACGCAATCCCGGTCTCGGTAGTGACGAATCTGGTCGATACCGTGCGCCAGGGCACGGCGCCGCTGCAACGTTACGCGAAGCTGCGCAAGAAGCTGCTCGGGCTGGACAACTACCACCTGTATGACGGTGCGATCCCGATCTACAAGACTGACAAGACCTATCCCTATGTCGAATCGCGCGACCAGGTACTGGCCTCGGTGGCTCCGCTGGGTGCGGATTACGTGGCGAAGTACCGCAAGTTCATGGCCGGCAAGCAGGTCGACGTCTATGAAACCGAGGGCAAGCGCAGCGGTGCCTACGTCAGCGGTATTTACGGCGTCGGCCCCTACATGCTGCTCAATCACAATGACACGCAGGACGCGCTGTTCACGCTGGCGCACGAAGGCGGGCACGCCATGCACACGCTGCTCTCGCATGAAACGCAACCCTTCGTGATGGCCGACTACACCATCTTCGTGGCGGAAGTTGCATCCACCACCAACGAGCGCTTTCTCCTGAACCGTCTGTTGCAGGCAACGACAGATCCAAAGGAGCGCTTCTTGCTGCTGCAACACGCGGTCGACTCCATCGTCGGCACCTTCTACACTCAGGTACTGTTTGCCGACTTCGAGCTGCAAGCCCACAAGCTGGTGGAACAGGGCAAGCCGATCACCTCCGACGTCCTGAACGGCATTTACCTGAAGCTGCTGCAGGACTACTACGGCGATGCGGTGACGGTCGACGACCTGTACAAATACACCTGGTCGCGCATTCCCCACTTCTTCAACTCGCCGTATTACGTCTATCAGTATGCCACCTGCTTTGCCTCCTCGGCCAAGCTGTTCAAGGACATGACGACCGGCTCGGATGCATCCCGCGCCGCCGCCACCGAGCGTTACCTGACCCTGCTCAAGAGCGGTGGCAACGACCACCCGATGCAGCAACTGCAAAAAGCGGGTGTTGACTTGTCCAAACGGGAAACCGTGCAGGCGATGGTGGAACAGATGGAAGAACTGGTCGCACAAATGGAAGTCGAAGCGGCCAAAATTCGCTGAACCCGATGCGCTACCATGCGACCGAAGTGAAGGAGACATCATGCCCGTGATCACCAACATTGAAGACCTGCGGATCATGGCTGAAAAGCGCGTACCGCGCATGTTCTACGACTACGCCGACTCCGGCTCCTGGACCGAGGGCACCTACCGCTCCAACGAGACCGATTTCCAGAAAATCAAATTGCGCCAGCGCGTGGCGATCAATATGGACGGTCGCAGCACGGCCAGCACCATGGTCGGGCAGAAAGTGGCGATGCCAGTAGCACTGGCACCAGTCGGTCTGACCGGCATGCAGCACGCCGACGGCGAGATTCTGGCAGCGCGTGCGGCCAAGGCCTTTGGTGTGCCTTTCACGCTCTCCACCATGAGCATCTGCTCGATTGAAGACGTTGCCCAGGGCACCGGCAATCACCCGTTCTGGTTCCAGGTCTATGTGATCAAGGACCGCGGTTTCATCGAGCGCCTGATCGAGCGCGCGCGCGCCGCCAACTGCTCGGCCCTGGTGCTGACGCTGGATCTGCAGATCATCGGTCAGCGCCACAAGGACCTCAAGAACGGCCTGAGCGCGCCGCCCAAAATGACGCTGCCCAACATCCTCAACATGATGACCAAGCCGCGCTGGGGGCTGGGCATGCTCGGCACCAAGCGGCGCGTTTTTGGCAACATCGTCGGCCACGTTACTGGCGTCGAGGACATGGGTTCACTCTCGCAGTGGACGGCCAGCCAGTTTGATCCAACGCTGAACTGGAACGACGTCGAATGGATCAAGAAACGCTGGGGCGGCAAACTGATTCTCAAAGGCATTCAGGACGTGGAAGACGCCAGGCTCGCCGTCAGTTCCGGTGCCGATGCGCTGATCGTTTCCAACCATGGCGGACGCCAGTTGGACGGCGCTGAATCGAGCATCCGTGCCCTGCCGGCCATCGTGGACGCCGTCGGCAAGGAGATCGAAGTGCATATGGATGGTGGTATCCGCAGCGGTCAGGACGTGCTCAAGGCGCGCGCGCTGGGAGCGCGTGGCACCTACATCGGACGCGCCTACATCTACGGCCTGGGCGCCATGGGTGAGGTCGGCGTCGCCAAGTCACTGGAAATCATCCGCAAGGAACTCGACACCACCATGGCGCTGTGCGGTCGCACGGATATCGACACGATCGATAAGTCGATTTTGCTGCCGGGAACTTATCCAGCTTAAATCGTCTGTCTTTGCAAAAATGATGACGAGCCAAACTCCGCTCACCATGCCGGGTGGATCAGGCCGCTGTGGCACTCAACTCCGCGGCTGTCCGCCGTCCTAAGGACTCCCCCTTTATGCCGCTGCGCTGAGTGCCCCATCAGCCTGATCTTGCGCACGGGCTTGTCATTGCGGGCGCCGGCTGTCATTGCGGGCGCCGGCTGTCATTGCGGGCCTGACCCGCAATCCAGTGGCGGCGTGGCACTGGATCCCGGATGTTGAAACCCCGGACCTGATCCGGGGCCGGGATGACAAGCCGTAAGTCCGGGATGACAAGACCAAAGGTCGCAGGACATTCGCGGAGTCAGCCACGGTAGCACCCCTCGACCCACACGCGCCAGAACGTCAATAGCTAGCTGATCAGACCCGTTGTCTTGTCGATCTCGATGGCCTGGTCCAGCGCTTCGAGCAGCGCTTTTCGAACCTTCAGTTTGGTTTTGGCGTGGGCTTTCAGATTGATCGTCTTCAACTGCTGGGCCATCGCACGGGCCGCGCTCATCAGTTCCTCTGGCGCCACCACCGCGTCAAGAAACCCGGCTTCCAGGGCGCTTTGCGGGTTGAACATTTCGGCGTTGATCACGGAGCGCTGAAACACCGCCTTGCTCAGGCGATCGCGCGCCGTCTCGATGCCTACCCAGTGCATCGTCAACCCGATCTTGACTTCATTCAGACCGATCGTGAAATTTCCCTCGACGCCGATGCGGTAATCGGCCGACAGCAGCAGGAAAGCGCCCTTGGCCACGGCGTGCCCGGGGCAGGCCACGATGATCGGATAGGGATGCGAGAGCATGCGCCGGGACAGCAGGCTGCCCTGCGTGACCAGTGAGAGCGCGCTTTCGGGAGACGCCGTCATGACCTTGAGGTCATAGCCGCCCGAGAGAATGCCCGGCTGTCCGGTGATGATGACAATCGCCTTGTCCTGCACGGCGCGGTCCAGCGCCTGATTGAAGCCCTTGATGACATCAGGCGAGATCGCGTTGACCTTGCCATTGCTGAGGGTCAGCGTGGCAACGCCATCGTCCAACTGGTAAGAAACAGGTTCAGACACAATCAATTCCTTCAAGAATGAAACTTGACGCACTGTCAAAATGGCAAGTATGGCACTTTTCCCAACCCAGAAAGCCCTGCGCACCGGCACGCTGCTGGTGTTCCTGCAACTCGGCCTGTTGCTGCTCATGACACTGCTGGCACTGCCCGCCATTTTTCGACTCGCGATTCCCCTGGGTGCCTGGCTGCTGGCCGTCATCGCGGTCGCACTGGCGCTCTGGACCCTGAGACACAACCGGTTAGGAAATTTCAGCATTCATCCCAAACCCAAAGGCTCGGGCGTCCTGGTGACGAGCGGACCGTACCGCTGGATTCGCCATCCCATGTACAGCGCCGTACTGCTCGGCGCCGCAGCGCTGGCTTGGCTGTCGAACCCGCTGGCCGCCTGGACGGCCTGGCTGGCGCTGGCGCTGGTGCTGCTCCTGAAGTCTCGGATGGAAGAGACCTGGCTGCAGCAGCGCCATCCCGATTACGGCGCCTACATGCAGCGCAGCAAACGCTTCCTGCCCTGGCTGCTTTGAGGAATCAGACCGGTTCGCGGTACTGATCCTCCAGCAACTTCGCCTGCGCTGCGGCGAGCCGCGCGATCGGCACCCGCGGACCTGAGCAGGAGACGTAGTTGAGCTTGATGTAATGGCAGAAGTGGATGGAGCCCGGATGCCCACCGTGCTCGCCGCAGATGCCGATCTTCAGATCCGGATTGGTCTCGCGACCCTGTTTCACAGCCATCTTCATCAACTGCCCAACGCCTTTGATGTCAAGCACTTCGAACGGGTTGTCTTCCAGAATGCCGGTCTCGTTGTAGAAGGGCAGGAACTTGTTCTCCGCGTCTTCGCGGCTGAAGGAAAAGGTGGCCTGACTCAGATCGTTGGTGCCAAACGAAAAGAACTCGGCGATCTCGGCCATGCGGCCCGAACGCATGCAGGCGCGCACCACTTCGAGCATGGAACCGAATTTGTACTGCACGTCGATGCCGTGGGTCGCTTTCACTTCCTTGTGAATGCGCAGCACGTAGCTATGGATGCGCTTGAGCTCCTCCACCGTCGCCACCTGCGGCACCATGATCTCGGGGTAGATCTCCAGGCCCTGACTGGCACACAGCGCAGCGGCTTCCATGATGGCGCGGATCTGCATCGAATAAATCTCGGGGTAGGTGATGCCGAGGCGCACGCCACGATGGCCCAGCATCGGATTGACTTCGGCCAGCGCCCGCACCTTCTTGAGCACTTTTTCCTTGCGGCCGATCACATCGTCTTCCAGATGCGAATCCTTGAAGGTATCAAGGCCGCGCATCAACTTGTTCAGACCATCGGCGTATTGCTGATAGAGCTTGGGACTGAGCATCTTGAGCGTATCGGGCATCTCTTCGAGCCCCTTAATGGTGTCGCGCAACTGGTGCAGGTGCGCAATCTCCAGCTCGAGTTGCGCCGCGGTCGGCAGGAACTCGTGCATCGGCGGATCGAGCAGCCGCACCGTCACTGGCAAGCCCTTCATGGCCTTGAAGATGCCCTTGAAATCGGCGCGCTGGATCGGCAGCAGGCGGTCCAACGCCGAGCGCCTTTCCTCGGGCGTCTCGGCCAGAATCATTTCCTGCACGATGGGCAGACGATCGGTGCGGTTGAACATGCGCTCGGTGCGGCACAGGCCGATTCCCATCGCGCCAAAGTCGCGCGCGCGCTGCGCGTCTTCCGGCGTGTCGGCATTGGCCATGACCTTGAGTCGCGCCACCTCGTCGGCCCAGGTCAGCAGCAGCTCCATCTCGTGTGAAATTTCAGCCTCCACCGTCGGCACGTCACCGGCGTAGACGTGGCCGGTGCTGCCGTCGATGGTGATCACATCACCTTCCTGCAAGGTCGTCTGGCCAATCTGGGCACAGCGCAGCTGATCGTTGATCACGATCTGCTCGCAACCCGACACGCAGGGCTTGCCCATGCCGCGTGCCACCACCGCAGCATGCGAAGTCTTGCCGCCGCGGCTGGTCAGAATGCCCTGCGCCTGGAAGAAGCCGTGAATGTCTTCCGGCTTGGTTTCCTCGCGCACCAGAATGATTTTTTCGCCGGCACGGCCGCGCAGCTCGGCGCTGTCGGCGTCGAACACGATCTTGCCCGAGGCAGCACCTGGTGAAGCCGACAGTCCCTGCGCCAGCGACTTGCCGTGGAAGTTGGGCGCCAGTTGCGGCACCAGCAACTGTTCCAGCACAGCCGGTTCGACCCGCAACAGTGCACGTTCCTTGGAAATCAGTCCTTCATGAAACATTTCGACCGAGGTCCGCACCATGGCGCGCGCGTTCATCTTGCCGTTGCGCGTTTGCAGGCAGTACAGAACGCCCTTCTCGATCGTGAACTCGAAATCCTGCACCTCGTGATAGTGCGACTCCAGCCGGTTGTGCAGCATCGTCAGCTGGCGGTAGATCTCGGGCATCTCCTGTTCCATCTCGGCAATCGCCTTGGGTGTGCGGATGCCGGCGACCACGTCCTCGCCCTGGGCGTTGACCAGGTACTCGCCATAAATCACGTTCTCGCCGGTGCCCGGGTTGCGCGTGAAGCCGACACCGGTGCCCGAGTCGTTGCCCATGTTGCCAAACACCATGGTGCAGATATTCACCGCCGTGCCATTGGCCTGATCCTTGGTGATGCGGAACTGCTTGCGGTAGTCCACCGCGCGCTTGCCCATCCAGGACCGAAACACGGCACCGACCGAAATTTCGAGCTGTTCATACGGGTCTTGCGGGAACGGCTTTCCGGTGTGCTGCTCGATGATGGCAAGAAATTCCCCCGCCAGTTCTTTCAGGTTGTCCGCGCTCAGATCCACATCCTGGTGCGCGCTGTGCTTGCGCTTGATGGCGTCCATGCGATCGTCAAAATGTTCGTCGCCAATATTGAGTGCGATCTTGCCAAACAACTGGATAAAGCGACGGTAAGCGTCATAGGCAAAGCGCTCGTTGCCGGTCTGCGCAATCAGGCCTTTCAACGAGACATCGTTGAGACCGAGGTTGAGAATCGTGTCCATCATGCCCGGCATCGACATGGCTGAGCCGGACCGCACCGAAATCAGCAGCGGATTCTTGCCGTCACCAAACCCTTTGCCGGTCTTCTTCTCCAGCGCCGTCATATAGCTGCGGATTTCGTCCATCAGGCCGGCCGGTAGCTGGTTCTTTTCCAGATAGGCATTGCAGGCGTCGGTAGTGATGGTGAACCCTGGCGGTACGTTCAGGCCAATCTGCGTCATCTCGCACAGGTTGGCCCCCTTGCCACCAAGCAGGAGCCGGTTCTTGCCATCTCCCTCTTCGAACGAGTACACGTATCTGTTGCTGCTCTTCATGATGCTTCCTTTTCAAAATGTTATCTGTTTGCCGTCCCGGTGCTTGACCTGATTATGCTTGGCTGGCCAGCAGGCCGGTCTCGACGGTCGGGTAGCGCAGGCGCAGCCGCAGCTCGTCTTTCAGACGTGAGTTGTCCATGCGGCGCGATTCACTCATGAAGCTCAGCAGCAGCAGCGGCAGCTTGTCCTGCGCCGTGTCGCGCGAGACACGCGGCGGCCGTGGCAGGCCGTACAGATCGGCCGCCAGATCGAAATAGTCGCCCATCTTCAGGCGGCTGTCGTCATTTACGTTGTAGATACGCTGCGGTTTGCTGCGCCACAGGGCAGCGGCACAGGCTCGCGCCAGGTCGTCCGCATGAATATGGTTGGTATAGACGTCATCGCTGTTGCATAGCACCGGTGTGCCTTTTTGCAGCCGTGCACGCGGCGTGCCGTCCTGCCGGTCGGCGGCGTAAATGCCCGGTATGCGCAAGATGCTGCTACGCACCGGGGTGGCGCGACCCAGAAAGCGGATCGTGTCTTCGGCGCTGATTCGGCGTCGGGCGCGCGGTGTGTCAGCCCCGGGGGAGCGGGTTTCACTGACCACCTCACCCTGGCAATCGCCATAAACACCGCTGGTGGAGCCATAGACCAGAACCTCGGGCAAGCCGCGCAGGCGCAAGGCGCGCACCAGCGCCAGCGTACGCGGGTCGCTCCAACCCTCTGGCGGAGGCGGTGCCAGATGAACCACACGCTGCGCCAGCCCGGAAAATCGGCGCAAGGAGGCCGGATCGTCCAGGTCACCCAGCAAAGGAGTGACGCCAGCCGAGCGAAGCGTGGCCAGGCGCGACGCACTGGAAGTCAAAGCCAGCAGACGCACACCCGAAGGGAGGCTGCGCGCCAGGCGCATGCCCACATCACCGCAGCCGACAATTAACAGGCGCAGTCGGCGAAAGCGCGCCGGCAAGGCGCCGGTTAACACTGAGAACTCCAGTGCAGAAGGGGGCTCTGGTTTGAAGGCAAAATCGGTACTACCCCATAGTTGATATGCAACAGGGTCCAAGGATACAGAAAAGATGACGCCCAGCGAAATAACAACAGCAGAGTTTTTGATCAGCATTAAGCCAAGCGAGAGAACATTTACTGCGGGCGCCGGCGAAACCCTGCTGGCGGCAGCGATTCGGCAGGGTGTAGGCCTGCCCTACGGTTGCAAGGACGGTGCCTGTGGCTCCTGCAAATGCAAGAAGCTCAGCGGCGTGGTGCAGCACAGCACCCACCAGAGCAAGGCCTTGAGCGACGAAGAAGAAGCGGCTGGCATGGTGCTGACCTGCTGCGCGGTAGCGCTTGGCGATGTGGTGCTGGAGTCGCGCCAGGTGACGCAAACCGGGTCTTTTCCGGTAAAGAAGATGCCGGCCCGCTTGAGCCAGTTGGAACGCAAGTCGGCCGACGTGATGCTGATGAGGCTGCAACTTCCCGCTAACGAGGCCTTCAGCTACCACGCCGGGCAGTACCTTGATTTCCTCCTGCCCGACGGCTTGCGGCGCAGCTACTCGATGGCCAGCGCAGCCGCAGCGCCTGACCAGAACGGCACGCTGGAGTTGCATGTCCGGCACCTACCCGGCGGGGTGTTCACCGATCGCGTCTTTGGCACCCTGAAGGAAAAAGAAATCCTGCGCCTGGAGGGTCCGTTTGGCAGCTTTTACCTGCGCGAGGACAGCAACAAGCCGATTGTGCTGCTGGCCTCGGGCACCGGCTTTGCCCCGATCAAGGCCATCATCGAGCACATGCAGCAGAAAGACATCCAACGCCCCGCGACGCTCTACTGGGGTGGCCGACGGCCGCAGGACCTGTACCTGGACGACTGGGTCCAAACGAAACAGAGAGAAATGCCGCAGCTGCGTTACGTACCGGTGATCTCTGACGCGCAGCCAGAGGACGACTGGAGCGGACGCACTGGCTTTGTCCATCGGGCCGTGCTGCAGGACCTGCCGGATCTGAGCGGCCATCAGGTCTATGCCTGCGGCGTCCCGGTCATGGTCCAATCCGCGCAGTGCGATTTCTCCCTGGCCGGCTTGCCGCCCGACGAGTTTTACGCCGACGCCTTCACCAGTGAAGCTGACAAATTGACGAAAGCCACCCCATGAATTACAAGAAACTGCTCCTCGCTGCTCTGCCCCTGGCAGCCTGTCTGACCGCGCCACTGGCGCATGCACAGAGCAAGCCGATTCGCCTGATCGTGCCCTACGCTGCGGGCGGTCCGCTGGACGTCACGGCGCGGGCGCTGGCAGAGCGGGTCAAGGACACCCTGGGCACGGTCATCGTCGAAAACCGTCCCGGCGCTGGCGGCAATATTGGTGCCGACGCGGTGGCCAAGGCGACGCCCGACGGCCTGACCATCGGCATCGCCGCTACCGCCACGCATGCCGTCAACCCCTGGCTCTACAGCAAGATGCCCTACAACGCTGCCACCGACTTTGCCCCGATCACCCAAATGGTGCGGGTGCCCAACGTGCTGGTGATGAACGCGGAGACCGCCCAGCGCTTGAAAATCAATAGCGTGCAGGAGCTCATTGCCTACGCCAAGGCGAATCCGGCCAGGCTCAATTACGCCAGCGGCGGCAACGGCAGCGCCGGCCATCTGGCGGGCGAAATGTTCAAGCGCGACGCCGGTATCTTTGCCGTGCACATTCCGTACAACGGCGGCGCTCCGGCCCAACTGGCCCTGCTGAGCGGTCAGGTCGATTTCAACTTCGACAACCTGGCCACCGCGGCACCCAACATCCGCTCCGGCAAGCTCAAGGCGCTGGCTGTAACCACGCTGGCACATTCCAGCGCCCTGCCCGGCGTACCTCCGGTGGCTGACACGCTCAAGGGCTTTGCCATCGACACGTGGTGGGGTCTGGTAGCCCCTGCAGCCACGCCCAAAGACGTGCTGGCGCGCCTGAATCAGGCCTTTGTCGCAGCGCTGAACGCACCGGAAACGAAAACCCGTTTTGCCACGCTGCTGGCCGAGCCAGTGCCAAGCACGGCAGAAGAGTTTGGCACCCTGATGAAAAACGAGCGTGCCAAATACGAAGTTCTGGTCAAGGCGTCCGGCGCACGGGTGGACTGAAGGCCTCAGTCGGTTCTGGCGCCACCCTCGAACCACTGTTTGATGAGCAGCCGCTCGGCCTCGGTGATGCCGGTGGCATTGTTCATCGGCATCAGTTTCAGCACCACTGCCTGCTGGTACATGTACTGCGCGTAGGCCTTGACGTATTGCGGCGAGTCCAGGCGCACGTTCTTCATCTGCACCTTCTCACCGTGGCAGAGGTAGCAGCGCTGGGCCAGCACCGGCTGCAAATCAGCGTAAGGCAGCGGGCGAACGACTGAGTTGCCGCCCGCAGAGACCAGCGGCGCGTCGGGTCGCAGCCAGACGATCAATGCCAGAATCGCTGCCACACCTGCCAAAGCGTAAGGCAGTGGATTGCCGCTGCGCCCCAGCTTGTATCCGTGGCGCATGACAAAGAACTGGCGGATGGCGGCACCGGCAAACATCATCAGAACCAGCACCAGCCAGTTTTGCGGATGGCTGTAGGTAAAGCTGTAGTGGCCGCTGAGCATGGCAAACAGCACCGGCAGCGTGAAATAGGTGTTGTGCACGCTGCGCTGCTTGCCGCGCTTGCCATGAATGGCGTCCACCGGCACACCCGCCTTGATCTGGGCCACCACCTTCTTCTGCCCCGGGATGATCCAGAACAGCACGTTGGCGCTCATGCTGGTAGCAAGCATGGCCCCCACCAGCAGAAAGGCCGCGCGCCCGGCAAACCAGTGGCAGGCGGTCCAGGAGGCCACGCACACCAGCCCGAACACCAGAACCCCGACAATGGCCTCGCCATGTTTGCGCTGACCGAACACGCGACAGATCAGGTCATACAAAAGCCAGAACAGCACCAGAAACGAAAGCGCCACGGCAATCGCCGTGCTCGGCGCCCAGTCCATCAGCGACTTGTCAATCAGGTAGGTGCTGGCGCTCCAGAGGTAGCTCACGGTGAACAGCGAAAAGCCGCTGAGCCAGGTGCTGTAGCCCTCCCAGTAAAACCAGTGCAGCTGATTCGGCAGTTCCGGCGGCGACACATTGAACTTGACCGGGTGATAGAAGCCGCCTCCATGCACCGCCCAGAGCTCGCCGGTGACGCCCTGTTTTTGCAGGTCTTCGTCTTGCGCCGGCGTCAGACTGCTGTCCAGAAACACAAAATAAAACGACGAGCCAATCCAGGCGATGGCGGTGATGACGTGAACCCAGCGCAACAGCAGATTGGCCCAGTCGAGGTAATAACTTTCCATAAATCCTTGCTCTATTGATTTCCGCAGTTCAACGACTGCCTGACAGGCTTTGCAATATCTGTGCCGCCACCGCAACGGCTATGACTTCGGGCTCCTTGCCGTGGATCCCGGGAATGCCGATGGGACAGGTGATGTGGGCGATTTCCTGCGCCGTAAAGCCACGCGCCGCGAGTCGGTGGCCGAAGGTCGCCCACTTGGTCTTGCTGCCAATCAGACCGACATAAGGCAGGTCGGCCTGCAAACGCTGGCGCATCAAGCAGGCCGCGACCACCTCCAGATCTTCGGCATGGCTGAAGCTCATGATCAGAACACGGGAGCCTGGCGCCAACGCCGCGACTTCGGCCTGCACGGGATCGGAATGCAGGCAGACGACGCCCTGAGGCAACTCGGCTGGAAAGATCTCGTCCCGGCTGTCAATCCAGCTCAGCTTCAGCGGCAGTCGGGCCAGCACCTGCACCAGCGCCTGACCCACATGGCCCCCACCAAAGAGGGCCAGCGGCGGATGATCAACTGCCAGTCGCTGGCGCAGCGCAGCTATGTCGGCGACTGTCACCAGTTCAAAGGACAGCTGCATTTCGCCACCGCAGCACTGGCCCAGACTGGGGCCTAGCGGATAGCGAACCAGGGCCTCGCCAGTACCCCCGGCCAGACGCTCGCGTGCCTGCGCCATGGCGGCAAACTCCAGATGCCCACCGCCAATCGTGCCGATTGCACCCTCGGCAAAAACCGCCATCCAGGCGCCCTTCTCGCGCGGCACCGAGCCGCGTGCGCCGTGCACGCTCATGAGGCAGGCTGGCTCACGAGCCAGACGCAGCAGCAACCTGTCAAGACTCATCAGGAACCCCGGTAGGTCGAATAGCTCCAGGGACTCACCAGCAGCGGCACGTGGTAATGCTGCGAGGCGTCGGCGACGCCAAAGTCAAGGTTCACCTGGTCCAGAAAATTGGGCTCGGGCAAACCCACGGCGCGCGAGCGAAAGTAGCCGGCGACGTCGAACACCAGACGGTAAGTACCGGCCTTGAGACTTAGGCTGTCGAGCAACAGACCATCGCCGGGGCGGCCGTCCTGATTTAGCACCAACTGCTTTAGAAGCGTCGGCGGCTGCGTCAGCGTGCTGTACAGCGCCACCCGCATACCGGCCGCCGGTGCGCCGTGCATGGTGTCCAGTACATGTGTGCTCAAGCCCATGGCGCGTTCCTCTGTCTTGCAAAAATTGCCATTATCATGCCGCCATGCCTTCTCGTCAGAACCCATGAAGCACTACGACAGCACACTGCCCTACCCACGCGACCTGGTCGGCTACGGTGCCAGCCCGCCGCATGCCGCGTGGCCCGCGCAAGCCCGCATCGCGTTGCAGTTTGTGCTGAACTACGAAGAAGGCGCCGAGAACTCGGTGCTGCATGGTGATGCTGCGTCGGAGCAATTCCTCTCGGAGATGGCCAGCCCGGCGGCTTTTGCGGCACGCCACCTCAGCATGGAGAGCATTTACGAGTACGGCTCGCGCGCTGGCGTCTGGCGCATCCTGCGCGAGTTTGAGCGGCGCCAGCTGCCGCTCACGGTGTTTGGCGTCAGCATGGCGCTGCAGCGGCACCCGGAGCTGTGCGCTGCCTTCAAGGAACTCGGGCACGAGATTGCCTGCCACGGCTGGCGCTGGATCAGCTACCAGAATCTGGATGAAGCAACGGAGCGCGAACACATGCGAATCGGGATGCAGATCCTGACCGAGCTCACCGGCGAGCGGCCGCTGGGCTGGTACACCGGGCGCGACAGTCCGCAGACGCATCGTCTGGTGGCCGACTTCGGCGGCTTTGAATACGACAGCGATTACTACGGTGACGACCTGCCGTTCTGGATGCGGGTACAAAAGAGCGACGGTTCGGTGGCGCCGCAGTTGATCGTGCCCTACACGCTAGACACCAACGACATGCGTTTTGCGTCAGCCCAGGGCTTTGCTCAGGGAGATGATTTCTTCAGCTACCTGAAGGACAGCTTTGATGTGCTGTACGCAGAGGGTGATTCGGCCGGACTGAATACGCCCAAGATGCTCAGCATCGGTATGCACTGCCGCTTGCTCGGACGCCCCGGTCGCATGCGGTCGCTGCAGAGTTTTCTGGACTACGTGCAAAGCCACTCGCAGGTCTGGATCTGCCGGCGCATCGACATTGCCCGGCACTGGAAGCAGGCGCATCCCTACCTGCCGCCCGCCCTGGCCGGCTCCGGCAGTTGTTGAACTTTCCATAAATCATGATCCGCACAAAGAAACACACTGTCATCCCGGAATCGCAGTTTGTCATCCCGGACTTGATCCGGGATCCAGTGCTGCACCACCACTGGATTGCGGGTCAGGCCCGCAATGACAAGGGCATCCGCAATGACAAGGGCATCCGCAATGACAAGGGCACCGGCAATGACAATGCGGTATCCGTTGTTGTTGGGCGGTGTCAAGAATTTCGGAAACATCGATAAGCATGGCACTGACCCTGCAACAACTCAATAGCACGAGCGACGCCGAGGCGGCGCAGATGCTAAGCGGCCTGTACGAGCACTCGCCCTGGATTGCGCAGGCAGCGCTGGCACAGCGGCCTTTTGCGTCGCTGGCAAAGCTCAAGTACGCCTTGGTTCAGGTTCTGGCGCAAGCCGGTCTGGACGCGCAACTGGCCTTGATTCGCGCGCACCCGGAACTGGCCGGCAAAGCCATGATCAGCCAGACCCTGACGGCAGAATCCAGCAACGAACAGAGTGCGGCGGGTCTCACGCACTGCAGCGCGCAGGAGTTCGCGAGGATTCAGGAACTCAACGCCGCCTACAAGGCCAGGTTCGATTTCCCGTTCATTCTGGCGGTGCGCGGTCCGCGCGGCAGTGGCCTGACCCGGCGTGAAATCATCGAAACGTTTGAGCGCCGCCTGCAGGGACAGCGCAGCTTCGAAATCGAGGAGTGCCTGCGCAATATTCACCGCATTGCGGAACTCCGCCTGAACGACAAGTTTGGCATCGAGCCCTTGCTCGGTAATCTGGTCTGGGACTGGGCCCAGGCATTGGCTCAGTACAGCGACGCTGGTTACGCGGAGAACGGGCAACTCACCGTCACCTATCTGACGGCTGCTCACCGCGCCTGCGCCGCGCACCTCAAGGCGCTGATGTTGGATTGCGGCTTTGACGAGATCAGTGTCGACGCCGTCGGCAACGTCGTCGGGCGTTATCTGTCGGACCAGCCGCTGGCTAAGACCCTGCTCACCGGTTCGCACTTTGATACCGTGCGCAACGCCGGCAAATACGATGGCCGGCTTGGCATTCTTGTGCCCATGGCCTGCGTGCGCACCCTGGCAGCGCAGGGCCGGCGCCTGCCTTTTCACATCGAAGTGGTGGCCTTTGCGGAGGAAGAAGGTCAACGCTTCGAAACCAGCTTTCTGGGCTCCAGTGCGCTGGTCGGAAAGTTCGACGCAGCCTGGCTGGCACTGCCTGACGCCGATGGCACGACCTTGCGCGAAGCGATGACGCAAGCCGGGCTGAACCCGGCGGACGTCGCCGCGCTGCGGCGCGATCCGGGTGACTACCTGGGCTTTGTCGAGGTTCACATCGAACAAGGGCCGGTGCTCGATGAACTGAACCTGCCGCTGGGCGTGGTGAGTTCGATCAACGGCAGCGTGCGTTGCACTGGCGAAGTCATTGGCACCGCCTGCCACGCCGGCACGACACCGATGACTCGGCGTCAGGACGCTGCGGCAGCGGTAGCCGAACTGATACTCGCCGTAGAAAAGCGTGCTGGCGAGGACGCCGATTCGGTGGCCACGGTGGGCCAGTTGCTGGTACCCAACGGTTCTACCAACGTCGTGCCGGGGCGCTGCCAGTTCACGCTCGACATGCGCGCGCCCGGCGACTCCCAGCGCAACGCGCTGGTAAACGACATTCTGGCCTGCCTGACGGAGATTTGTGAGCGCCGCCAACTGCGCTATACGCTGAACGAAACCATGCGTGTGGCAGCCGCGCCGAGCAGCCCGGCCTGGCAGCAACGCTGGGAGCAGGCCATCGCTGCCCTGGCCATACCGTTGCACCGCATGCCCAGTGGCGCCGGACACGACGCCATGAAGTTGCACGAGATCATGCCGCAAGCCATGCTGTTCGTGCGCGGCCAGAACGCCGGCGTCAGCCATAACCCGCTGGAGTCCAGCACCAGCGACGATATGCAACTGGCAGTGGAGGCCATGACGCGATTGCTGGAATTGACCGGCTTGTCATTGTGACCCTCCAGGACCCCGCCTCTGTCATCCCGGACCACGCTTCTGTCATCCCGGCCCCCGCCTGTGTCATCCCGGACTTGATCCGGGATCCAGTGCCACACGAGGCATGGATTGCGGGTCGGGGCCCGCAATGACAATACCAGCCCGCAATGACAACACCAGCCTGCAATGACAATCCAGCCTGCAATAGCCGCACCGGACCGCAATGACAATGGCTACTTCTTTCACACCCAATTATGACCACCTACGAACAACTTGACTCCTGGATTGATGGGCACTTTGACGAGCAGGTGCGGTTTCTGCAGGAACTGATCCGCGTCCCAACCGACACGCCACCGGGCAACAACGCGCCGCACGCTGAGCGCGCCGCCGAGCTGCTGCAAATCTTTGGCATGGAGGCGCAGAAGTTTCCGGTGCCCGAGGCCGAGGTGCGCGCTGCCGGCTTGCAGAGCATCACCAATCTGCTGGTACGGCGCGACTACGGTCCGGGCCGCACGATTCTGCTCAACGCCCACGGCGACGTGGTGCCGCCGGGCGACGGCTGGAGCAGGAACCCGTATGGTGGCGATGTTGAAGACGGCCGCATCTATGGCCGCGCCAGCGCCGTCAGCAAGTGCGACTTTTCGACTTATGCGTTTGCCGTTCGCGCGCTCGAAGCCATCGCCCGTCCGCACAGTGGCAGCGTCGAACTGCTGTTCACCTACGACGAAGAATTTGGTGGCGAAGTCGGCCCTGGCTGGATGCTCGCGCACGGACTGGTCAAACCCGACCTGATGATCGCCGCCGGCTTCAGCTACCAGGTCATCACTGCGCACAACGGCTGCCTGCAGATGGAGGTGACGGTGCACGGCCAGATGGCGCACGCCGCGATACCCGAGTCCGGCGTTGACGCGCTGCAGGCGGCGGTCAGGATTCTCAATGCGCTGTACGCCCAGAACCTGCTCTACAAGCAGGTCTGCTCGGCCGTCGAAGGCATCACGCACCCCTACCTGAACGTTGGTGTGATTGAAGGCGGCACCAACACCAACGTCATTCCGGGGCGGGTCAGCTTCAAGCTCGACCGGCGCATGATCCCGGAAGAAGATCCGGCGCAGGTCGAAGCGAACCTGCGCGGCCTCATCGCCGAGGCCGCAGCACAGAGTGCAGGCGTAACGGTGGATGTGCGACGCATTTTGCTGGCCAAGGCCTTGCAGCCGCTGCCCGGCAACCAGCCCCTGGTGGATGCGATTCAGCGCCATGGCAAGGCGGTTTTTGGTGAGGACATTCCGGCACTGGGGACACCCCTGTACACCGATGTGCGCCTGTTCTGCGAAGCAGGTATTCCGGGGGTGATTTACGGCGCCGGACCGCGTACCGTGCTCGAATCCAACGCCAAACGCGCCGATGAGCGCTTGGTGCTGGAGGACCTGCGCCGGGCCACCAAAGTCATTGCGCGCAGCCTGCATGACCTGTTTCAGCCAGCCTAGCACAGCCCGATTCGCCATTTCTTGAGCTATCGCATAGGTGACAATGGCGGGCGGTTGCAAAATCCGCGGGCCTGCAAGGTTTTAGCCAATAACTATGGAGAAATCAATGAGTAATGAACTGTCCCCTGCCGAACACGCACTGCGCGAGGCAGCACGCGACTACCACCGCAACCCCACTCGCGGCAAGATTTCAGTCACGCCAACCAAACCACTCTCCAACCAGCGCGACCTCTCGCTGGCATACTCGCCCGGCGTGGCCTACCCCTGCCTGGACATTGAGGCCAACCCGGAACTCGTCAACGAATACACCTCTCGCGGCAATCTGGTGGGCGTCATTACCAACGGCACCGCCGTGCTGGGTCTGGGCGACATCGGCCCGCTGGCCTCCAAGCCCGTGATGGAAGGCAAAGGCTGCCTGTTCAAGAAATTTGCCGGCATCGACGTCTTCGACATCGAACTGGCCGAACGCGACCCCGACAAGCTGATCGAAATCATCGCTGCGCTGGAGCCGACGCTGGGCGGCATCAACCTGGAAGACATCAAGGCACCGGAATGCTTCTACATCGAGAAGAAGCTGCGCGAGCGCATGAATATTCCGCTCTTTCATGACGACCAGCACGGCACCGCCATCATCTCGAGCGCAGCCCTGCTCAACGGCCTGGAACTGGTGGGCAAACCGATCGACAAGGTCAAGGTCGCCGTCTCGGGCGCAGGCGCTGCGGCGATTGCCTGTCTGGACGTCATGGTGGGCCTGGGTGTGTCCCGCGAAAACGTTTTTGTCTGCGACTCCAAGGGGCTGGTCTACGAAGGTCGCCCCGGCGGCTACGACGAATCCAAGGCACGTTACGCACAGAAGACCGAGCTGCGCACCCTGGCCGATGTGATCAGCGGCGCCGATGTCTTCCTGGGCTGCTCCACTGCGGGCGTACTGACGCAGGACATGGTCAAAACCATGGCCGACAAGCCCATCATCCTGGCGCTGGCCAACCCCGAGCCCGAAATCCGGCCCGAACTGGCCAAGGCCGTCCGGCCCGACTGCATCATCGCCACCGGTCGTTCCGACTATCCAAACCAGGTCAACAACGTCCTTTGCTTCCCCTACATCTTCCGTGGCGCGCTGGACTGCGGCGCCACCAAGATCACTGAAGCCATGAAGCTGGCCTGCGTGCGCCAGATTGCCGACCTGGCCAAGGCCGACATCAGCGAGGAAGTGGCCACCGCCTACGCCGGCAAGGAACTGGTGTTTGGCTCGGAGTACCTGATTCCGACGCCTTTTGACTCACGCCTGATCCTGCGCATTGCACCGGCCGTGGCCAAGGCCGCCGAAGATTCTGGCGTGGCTAAACGCCCGATCAAGGACATGGACGCCTACCGTGAGCAGCTGTCGCGCTTTGTTTATCAAACCGGCATGTTCATGCGCCCGGTGTTTACTGCCGCCAAAGCGGTGCCCGAGGCGGGCAAGCGGGTTGCCTTCGCGGAAGGCGAAGACGAGCGCGTTTTGCGTGCTGCACAACTGGCGGTGGACGAAGGACTGGCACGCCCTATCCTGATCGGCCGTCCGGCGGTGATCGAAGCCCGCTTGCTCAAAGCCGGCCTGCGCATCCGTCTGGGCAAAGACGTGTCCTGCGTTAACCCCGAAGACGATCCGCGCTTCCGCCAGTACTGGGAAACCTACCACCGCCTGACGGGCCGACGCGGCGTATCGATTGAAGCGGCCAAGGCCGCGGTACGGCGCTCCACCACCACCATCGGCTCGCTGATGGTCAAGCTCGGTGACGCCGACGCCATGCTGTGCGGTCTGCACGGCCGTTTTGACGTCCATCTGGATCATGTGCGCGACGTCATCGGCACCAAGAAAGGTGCGTCCGGCTTCGCCACACTGAACGCCCTGATGATGGAAAAGCGCACGCTCTTCATCGCCGACACGTTTGTCAACGACGACCCGGACGCCCAGCAACTGGCCAGCATCGCCCTGATGGCCGCCGACGAGGTGAAGCGTTTTGGCTTGCCGCCGAAAGTCGCGTTTCTGTCGCACTCCATGTACGGTTCATCCAGCCGCAAATCCGCCGTCAAGATGCGCCAGGCCTATGAGCTGTTTTGCCAGCTGGCACCTGATGTGGAATGCGATGGAGAAATGCACGGCGATGCTGCACTGTCCGAAGACATGCGCCACGCGACACTGATGGACAGCAAGCTCAAGGGTGAAGCCAATATTCTGATCTGCCCGAACCTGGACGCTGCCAACATCCTGTTCAATGTACTCAAGATGACCGGTGGTCACGGCGTCACGGTGGGTCCGATCCTGCTCGGCGCTGCGGCCTCGGTCCATGTGCTGACGCCATCGGCCACAGTGCGGCGCGTCGTCAACATGACGGCGCTGGCTGTGGCCAACGCGGCCAAGCACCACGCCGGCTAGGACGAAGCGCGGCGCATCTCACGCAACATGAAAAGGTAGAGACCCTCTACCTTTTCGCGTGCCCAGGGTGTCTTGCGTAGGAATTTGAGGCTGGAGGCTACGCTCGGGTCATGGGTGAAGCAGCGTATGGGTATGCGCTCACCCAGCTCGACCCAGCCGTAGTGCGCAGCCAGCGCGGTGACTATCGCCTGCAGCGTCAGGCCGTGCAAGGGGTTGCGTGGCTGTGCGGGAACGGATGCGTCTGGCATGACTGCATTTTGTCACGCCACTTCAATCACAGCACCAGACAGCTAGAATACGCCCCTCGGAAGCGTGGCAGAG
>Ga0194063_10000677_pt1 | contig 24177 bp, 16 predicted proteins | sample SepL3720m_MetaG_FD_155459 | JGI IMG/M metagenome (GOLD analysis project Ga0194063, IMG submission 155459) | Anoxic zone freshwater microbial communities from boreal shield lake in IISD Experimental Lakes Area, Ontario, Canada - Sep2016-L373-20m | ecosystem: Environmental > Aquatic > Freshwater...
GATACTTTGCAGAGAGTGTGGGACATGTTGATGAGGAGACTGTCAAATCCTACATTCGAGATCAAAACGAAAGTATGCCACAGAAGTAAAAATTCCCTGGCTTTTAAGCCGGGGAATCGACTTTAATTTGCATTAAATTGATTCTATAAATACGATACAATACTACTCATGCACTTCTCCCAGTTAGCAATCTATTTTGAACGGATAGAACAGGTGAGCTCTCGCCTTGAAATAACCCGTATACTCGCTGAACTGTTTAATAATCTCAGTCCTGAGGAAATAGGGCAAACGGTTTACCTCCTTCAAGGAAGAGTAGCACCCCTTTTTGAAAAAACGGAGTTTGGTATGGCGGAAAAAACAGTTATAAAGTCTATTGTCTCATCCCTCAATATTGACAGGCCCTACTTTGAAAAAGAAAATAGGCGACTGGGAGATGTGGGAAAGACAGTTGAAGAATTTAAAAAGCAGTATGTTTCGTTTGAGGAAAGGGAGATGACAATTAGTGAGGTCTTTATTGAGCTAGAACGTCTTGCAAAATCAAGCGGAGATGGATCAAATGAAATGAAAGTAGGAATACTAAGCGGTCTGGTTCGGCAGCTCGATAGTAAATCGTGTCGCTATTTGGTACGCATTCCTCAAGGGATGATGCGGCTTGGGTTTTCTGACATGACTATAATTGACGCTTATTCTTGGATGCTTGTTGGATCAAAGCAGTATCGTCCAGAAATAGAAGCTGCCTATCATGTACGACCAGACTTAGGATACATTGGACGACTCATAAAGCAGGAAGGCATCGAAGGAATAAAAAAAGTAGCTCCTCATATTTTTACTCCTATTATTATGATGCGGGCAGAACGGTTATCGTCGGGTGAAGAGATCATCAAACAAATCGGCACCTGTGCTATTGAACCCAAATATGATGGGTTTCGACTTCAAATTCACTATAAAAAGAAAAGTGGCGAAGTGAGGCTTTATTCTCGAAACCTAGAGGATGTCTCCTATATGTATCCAGACGTCGTTATGGGTGTACAGCAAGAAATCAATGCTGATGAAATTATCTTTGAAGGAGAAGCACTTGGTTATAATCCCAACACAAGAGCATTTCTTCCCTTTCAAGAAACCGTTCAACGAAAACGCAAATATGATATTGAAGAAAAAGCCAAAGAAATCCCCCTTAAATTATTTGTATTTGAACTTCTTTATTACAACGGAGCTTCATATATTAATGAAACATTTACAAAGCGAAGAGAAATACTTGAAAAAGTTATCAGTAAAAAAAACAATCCAGAGATACATACAACGGTCCTCGCTCCTCACGAACTCCTCTCAGATGCTTCACTTATTGAAAAGAACTTTGACAATGCAGTGGAGGAAGGATTAGAGGGAATCATAGCTAAAAAATTAGATGGAACGTATAAACCAGGCGCTCGCGGATGGAATTGGATTAAATTCAAGAGAAGTTATTCCTCAAAAATTCATGATACCGTAGATTGCCTTGTTATGGGATATGACACCGGGAAAGGGAAGAGAACAAGTTTTGGGATTGGAGCTTTTCTTGTGGGAGTCTATGATGAAACAGAAGAGACATTTAAAACGGTTTCAAAAATAGGTACTGGATTAACTGACGATGAATGGAGAGAGATGAAAACACGATGCGATAAGCTACAAACAAACAAAAAACCTCTCGAATATACAATAGATAAAACAATGGAAGTAGATATGTGGGTGGATCCCGGGATAATTGTTGAGATTAAAGCGGATGAGATTACTCAGTCTCCCAATCATACAGCTCTTTTTGCACTTCGATTTCCCAGACTAGTGCGATTTCGCGATGATAAATTAAAAACTGATGTTACTACTTTTTCAGAAATCTCCGATTTGTATACCAAGCAGGAAGCTTAAATCTCTTCTTCAATTGGAGCACTGTCGCATCATGATGAAGTAGAGTTTTCATAAATCTCTGAGGATATTCACTAAAAAAGGAGTAGGGATCTTTTTGTATTCTTCTACTTGAAGTTCCTGCAACCAAAAGATTATCTCGCTTTATCCTTCCTCCCACTTCTTGAATATGATAAGCAAGGTCGATATCCTCATGAACGAGCTTATCATTCAAGCACACCTTGTTTTTTACTTTCTCCCAAATTTCTTTCGTAATAATCATATTAGGTCCTACAAGTGTTTCTCCTCCTCTATGAATGGGCTTCATCATATCTAGATAGGCACGCGCAATGAGTGAGGTCTTAATCGGAGCATCATAATAGGTAATGGGGCCGGTAAGCGCGTCAATTTCATATCGAGCGAAGTTGCGATGAATACGAGCTGTCCAATTTGAAGGAAGTTTGACGTCAGCATCACAACGAGCTATAAGCTCATGGGTGGCGGCATTAAACCCTGCATTGCGAGCAGCAATCATTCCTTGTTTTTTTTCATTTACTACCCGCACAAAAGGATAGTTCTTCACAAGAGAAAGAGTAGCATCTGTACTATTATTGTTCACCACTATCACCTCGTCAGGTTTTATTTTTTGTTTTGAAATACTATCCAAACAGGCTTCAATATATTTTTCTTCATTGTATACAGGAATGATGAGAGATATTTTCATACTTCTATTATACAGCTAGAAGACAGAAGACAGAATACAGAAGACAGAATATAGAATGTTTGATTCTATCTTCTAGCTTCTGTCTTCTATCTTCTTAATATGATGTTGATGTTATAATAGAGGCCGATATGAAGCCATTTTTTAGTATAATTATCCCTACTCTTAATGAAGAGAAGTTTGTGGGAAAATTATTAGATGATCTCGTTAAACAAACTCACACTGACTTTGAGACTATTATTGTTGATGCAAAGTCAATTGATAAAACAATTGAAGTAGTTGATGGATATAAATCACAGCTGCCCAAACAAAAAATTTTTCAAATAGGAGGGAGAAATGTCTCCAAGCAAAGAAATTTTGGAGCTAAAAATGCACAGGGTCATTACCTTCTTTTTCTTGACGCTGATGCTCGTATTGATAAACACTTTCTTAAGAAGCTTAACGGCTGTATCATCAAGCAAAAAGGACTTCTCTTTGTTCCTGCTATATATAGTTCTAAACGCGATCCTCAAATAGCTATGGCTATGGACTTTAGCAATGCATTTGTCTCATTATCAAATAAGATAGGAAAGCCCTTCTCAACAGGCGGCTCTATGATAGTGGAAAAGCACTTTTTTTTCCACATAAAAGGATTTCCAGAAGATGTGCCACTGAGCGAAGACCATCTCCTTGTTCGAAACGCCTACTCTCAGGGAGTAAGTGCGAAATTTCTCCCCACTATTAGAGTACAGTTCTCCCTTCGCAGGTTTAAACGGGAAGGGAAGTTGGAGCTTCTTTATAAATATATTAAAAGCACGATATATTACCTTGCAAAAGGAAAAGTAGATAAACAGATTATTGAATATGAAATGGGTGGGCATCTATATAATAAGCAATCTAAAAAAGCATTCAAGGATTTTTTACGTATTAAACCCCAACTACTTCTCAAACAATTTAATAACACTGTTCGTTCATTTCTGCGAGATTTAGATATCTAATTCATTATCCACAGCTTCATTAAAGTTATCCACAAATTATCTATAGAGCCTTATGACAATTTAAATATATATCGATAAAATATAGGATATCTTATAGTAGATGTCTATTTTTCTATAGGGCTTGACAGATTGTTTTGTGTTCTGTATAGTCAACATATGAAGATTTCTATTCGCTACAAACCACTCCCAAAGCTTGAGGCGAATAGCCTGGGAAAAGAGATGGTAGATTTTGCAAACTTTCAATTTAAAAGCTTAGTAAAGAAGCATTTAGGAGTGCCCGTGAAGACATTTAGATTGTAGGACAAAAAAAAGGAGCATCACTACCGCTCGTATGTAGGGGACGACGAGTAGTAATGCTCAAGGAATACGTTATCACACCTTTATATCCTTGTCAAGGAGGGTGTTATTTTAATTGGTATAGAGCCCCAAACCCATTAGTTGATTCAAATATTTTCTTACCTAATTTTGAGAACTTGGCTTCCTGAAGCTCTTTGTACTTCTGTCTTTCAAGTGAGGAGACAATAACATAGGAGATATCATATTTTTTTATCAGGTCTTTGGTAATTTTTATATCTTTACTCTCATAGAGGGCGACAACATCAGGAATTCGTTTCCCTACCGCGTCACTACTCCCTCTCCAGAGCCACTCATGTACCCACCATCCCGCCACTGTGGGAAGGCCCGTGTAGGAGCTTATATGATTATAATCCGTATAAGAATCTCCCTGTGCTTCAAGGATCACAGGTTGCCCTGTAATATATTTATTCATATAGGTAATTATTTCTTGCGTGTCTGCATTTTGTGCAGAAAGCCATTTAAATCCATTCAATTGGGGTGTTTTGCTGAGACTGCCATAATAGGATGGAGCTGCATAAAACATATATACGCCTACAAACAGAAAAGGAATTATCCAAATAATTTTTTTTAATATCTTAGTTGGAGAGAGAACGCGTGAAATGAGAAAAAAAGTATAGGCCGAAGCTATACTCATCATCATAAATGCTTGATATCCCATTTTAAACATAGTATTTGCACGAAAGTGAGCAGGATAAATATCTTTAATATAAAAAAATTCAGGAATCAAGATGAGGAAAATACCAAAAGAAAAAAGGACAAATATATAGTCATCTATCACATGCTCTTTATATTTTTCTGAGGCTTTGCCCCAAATAAACAGAAGGAAAGAAATAAAGAAAAATCCCCAGAGAATAAAAAGCATCCATAATTCATCTGGTTGACAGTTTCCCTTTTCAAAAATAAAGGGTCCAATCTTCCCTATATTAACAAGAAAAGAAGGGCTGCAGTTCATCCCTATTGCGGTCACAAAAGGTTTAAAGTGGATAGAGAAGGGAAGTGAAAATAGGATAAAAGATCCAATAAGAATACCAATATGAAACACGAATATACGTGACAATTTAAACATGAGAAGCAAGAAGACGGAGGTAAGAAGAATATAGATAGGGCCATCAAATGCATTGGTCATGTAGTGGATTGCGGACATGAAACCCAATAAAACAGTTGAAACCAGCTGAGATCGGTTGAAATCAGTAGAACCAGGAGTGGGTTTCTTGGTGAAAAAGATAAAGAGAATAGCGAGAGTGAGGAGGACAAATAATATATCAAATACATGTCCATGAAGATCCGCAACAACATAAGAATAAGAGGGGAATTCATGAATTGTAAAAGGGATAAATCGAGTGGCGTTGGGATACCAGTATTTTGTGGGATTGTATCCGGAAAGAATTTCCCAAAAGGGGATTGGCTTGTCGGTAGAATAGCCTGAGGTAAAAAGATAGAGAGTGTGCATATTTCCCCCCAAGTTAAGAATCCACGTACCTATAAAACCAAAAACAAACGAGTTTTTTAGCTTTTTCCCAAATGAAAAAACAATTTGTGTGACTAAAGAAAAAGTGGAGACCATTGACTGCGCAAATATGGTAGCCAAAATAAGATTGTATCCAACTTCAGGAGGGAGACCACTGAGTCTTATCTGAACAGCTCCAGTTAAATGTCCAAAATAATAATAATTGATGGGAAGCTTTGCATACCACATATCAAGAGGGGGAAAATAGGATGCTCTCAATATAGATTGTATAAATCCGAAATCCATAAATTTTTCAAGACCTCGAATGGATGGTTCTTGACCTCGCACATAGGTCCACAAAAAAAGAGCAAGAAGAAAAAATAGCTCTTCAAAAATAAGAATACGCCAAGGAATTTTTTTACCATTAACTCGGTTAATATATATACCAATAAGAAAACAAATACTCAGACAAATAATCAGAGTAATAAGATGGAAGGGGGCAATATGGAGATTTCCTAAGAGAAAGACGCTATAGCTTAGGATAAGAATTCCCCCAGTTTTTGAAAACGCATAACCCTGATCAAAAAAAGAAGAAAAGAGTTTTTTTGTCAATCCAAAAAAAGCCACTCCTACTACCAGGAGCATCAAGTACCATTGAAGTGTTTGATATATCCAGAGCATTTTACTATTATAACTTGAAACTTGAAACTTGAAACTTGAAACTATAATATGGTACTTGTTGTATTTATAAGTTACAAGTTACAGGTTTCAAGTTATAAGTGATTGATGGTACAATATCCAATATGGAAAGCAAATATACGCCAACCCTATACGAGCAAAAACTATCTTTATTTTGGGAGGAAAAAGGATATTTTAAAGGTGTTATTGAAAAGGATAAGAAGCCATTTTGTATCATTCTCCCTCCTCCAAACGCAAATGCAGATCTCCACCTGGGACACGCAATGATGGTCTATGAAGACATCATGATTCGATACAGAAAAATGCAAGGAGACAATACTCTTTGGATGTATGGCACCGATCATGCAGGGATTGAAACGCAATTTGTATTTGAAAAACATCTTAAAAAAGAAGGAAAAAGTAGATTTGATTTCGAACGGCCCGTGTTATTTCAAATGATATTTGATTTTGTATCTCAAAATAAAAACATCATGAAAAACCAACTTCAAAAGCTTGGGTTTGGACTAGACTACGAAAATCCAAAGTTTCCGATGGATGAGAATATTGTAAAAATAGTTCATGCAACTTTTAAAAAATTATTTGATGATGGCCTTACCTATAGAGCAAAAAAATTAGTAAATTATTGTATTAATTGTGGCACCTCATTTTCCGACCTTGAAGTGGACTACGAGGAACGGGAGGGATCATTATGGTCTATTCGCTATCCTCTTCGTGATAGTGATGGATCAATAACGGTTGCAACAACACGTCCTGAAACGCTTCTCGGCGACACCGCAATTGTGGTTAATCCAAAAGATAAAAGATACAAGAATCTCATTGGTCAATATGCAATAGTCCCCTTAATCGGTAGAGAGATTCAGATTATTGCAGATGAGTCTGTGGATATTAAGTTTGGAACTGGAGCCGTAAAAGTAACCCCTTCTCATGATCATAATGACTGGGAGCTAGGAAAGAAATATTCACTCCTTAATATTCAAATCATTGGGACCGATGGAAAAATGACAAAAGAAGCGGGAGAGTATGCGGGTTTAAGTATTTCAAAAGCTCGCGAAGCAGTGTTGCTATCTCTTAAAGAGAAGGGACTATTAGGAGAAGAAAAAAAACACGTTCACAGAGTGGGCAAGTGTTATCGGTGTAAGCGAATAATAGAGCCGCTTCCTAAAGAGCAGTGGTTTATTTCCATAAAACCTCTTGCCGCAAAAGCAATTGAGGCAGTGAAAAAGGGAGAAGTTGATGTTCATCCAAAGAGATTTAAGAAGGAGTTGATTCGTATACTCGATAATTTTATAGATTGGAATATCTCTCGACAAATTGTATGGGGAATACGAATTCCGGCGTATAAATGTCAGAAGATAGGAGACAGAAGACAAAATACAGAGGGGTGGTTTGTGAGTGTGGAAAAGCCAGAAAAATGTCAGATATGTGGAAGCTGTAGATTTATACAGGATGAGGATACCTTTGATACTTGGTTTTCCTCTGGGCAGTGGCCTTTTGTTACGCTTCAAACATCAGGAAATGATATGTATGATCATTTTTACCCTACCGCAGTAATGGAGACGGGACATGATATTCTTCGCGCTTGGGTCGCTCGCATGTTAATGCTTGGAATACATATCACAGGAAAAATACCCTTTAAAACAGTATTTCTCCATGGATTGGTACGCGACAAGCATGGACAGAAAATGAGTAAGAGTAAGGGAAATGTAGTAAACCCCCTAGAAGTCATAAAAATGTATGGGGCCGATGTTCTTCGCGCAAGCCTCATGTTTGAAACAAAAGAGGGAAGTGATGTTGTACTCACCGATGAAAAAATGATCGGAATGAGGAATTTTGGAAATAAATTATGGAATATGGGGAGATTTATTTATATGAATAGAGCTGAAAATGTACAGACGCCCCATGGGGCGTCTGTACAGCAGATGGAAAAAGTCCTAGAAAAGCTCAATAAAGAACTTGAAGCAGTGAAAAAGACATACAAGAAAAATATGGATGGATATAAATTTGGACAAGTGCTCGGAGATTTGCACGCGTTTACTTGGCATCGATTTGCAGATGTATATATAGAAGAACTTAAGGAAGAGCTGAAAAATGGAAATAATACCGTTCAAAATGAGCTTGAAAAAGCATTTTTGGACTGCATGGTTATGCTCCATCCATTCATTCCTTTTGAGACAGAAGCGCTCTGGCAAGTCTTCAAAGGAGAAAATGAGTCGGTTTTAAAGCAAAAGGTTTGATATAATGAAAGCTTGATTATTTAATATTATTACATCGTATGCCAAAAAGAACATTCCAGCCAAAAAAAGGAAAAAGAGCAAAGACACACGGATTCTTAGCCCGTATGGCCACACCAGATGGTCGTAAGGTTATAGCAAGAAGACGAGCAAAAGGAAGAAAGAATTTAACTGTTTAATAACCATTTGCCGCATCTATGCTACAACCATTTTTGTTGTTTTATAACACTGTGTTTGCGCATCCAATAGTCAATTTGCTTGCGCTGTATCATTATCTTTTTGCCCTCGCAAAGGTTCCCGGCACGCTTGGATTTTCTATTGTTGCGCTTACCGTTACGATTCGTCTTCTCCTCCACCCTTTCTTTAAACAACAGATGGATTCTGCAAAAAAAATGCAGGATATAAAACCTCATATCGATAATCTTTCGAAAAAACATAAAGGCGATGCAAAAAAGATTCAAGAAGAACAGATGCGGCTGTATCAAGAAGCAGGAATAAATCCAGCATCAGGTTGCTTGTTTATGATTATACAGATCCCCGTTTTTATCGCTCTGTATCAGACTCTTCAGATGTTCTTTGTTGCTGATATCACAAAAACAATCGTGACGCTTAATAAATCACTCTATTATCCTTTCCTTCATTTCAAAACGCTTGATGCATGGTTTTTGGGTATAAACTTAGCAGCAACTCCAAAGCAGATGAACTCTGTTTTTGCATATCTTATCCCCATTGTTACCGGGATTTTGCAGTATTTCCAGACGGTAAGCACCACAGCCGGAATGACACCTTCTCCTAGTAAAGAAATTACTGTAGGGAAAGATGGAAAAAAAGAAAGCTCATCAACTGATGATTTTCAGAAGGCAATGAACACTCAAATGAAATATGTATTTCCCTTTATGATTGGGTGGTTTGCATTAAGTATGCCTGCAGGCCTCGCCCTGTATTGGAATATATTTTCGGTCTTTAGTATAATCCAGTACGAGCTGCATAAGAAATCAGCTAAGATCAGTTAAGTATGAGCGTCATTCCCGCGAAGGCGGGAATCCAGGCTAGAATTATCAATATTATTATTTTTTTAAATTCCTATGGAAAGAATTGACACAGTGCGAACAGAGACAGAAGCCCTTTTAAAAAAAATCGTATCCCAATATACTCTTGAAGTAGTTGAAGATGCAGGAGCTTTTCAAATTGTTATCAAAACAGAAGAAGCCCCATCCCTTATCGGAAGACATGGCGAAACAGTACGTGCCTTTCAAAAAATTCTTGAAGTAATGTTATTTCAAGTATTTAAAGAACCAGTCCGCCTCCTTATCAATGTAAACGATTACAGAGAAAAACAGACAGAACGATTGAATGAAATGGCTCGTGAATACGCACAAAAAACCGTTGATAGCAGAATGGCGGGATACATTAGCGATCTTTCTTCTTATGAAAGACGCATTATTCACCAGCTTATCACCACAGAATTTCCTGACCTCACGAGCTATTCTGTTGGAGAAGGACGAGATCGCCAACTTGTGGTAGACTTGAAGGAGAATGCTCCCCAAGCCACCACAACTCAAGAATAAACAACAATGTGTAGAGACAGGTTTAAAACCTGTCTCTACAATTTTCCTGATATTCCTTCCATTCCTTGTTGTATTGGATATAGTTGTCTATTTTATGACAAAATCCAGCTGTTGGAATTGCTTTAGGATACATGAGTTTCTTCAGAACTCATCACTCTCTTTCCATATTTTAAGTCAAACACTGCCCTTTTTTAGGCGTAAGACATAAAAAAAGGATTTGTCAATATCTCCAGTAAAAATGAGCCTCCCAGAGTAAAAAAATACGGTACAATGAATACATGGCAGAACAAACACCACAAGCGCCAGAGCAGCAGCAAAAGGCCGCTGAAAATCCAACTGCTACATCTACACAATCTGTAAAACAGATTCTCGAGGAGCTTTTCGCTCAAAATACTACTCTCACTTCTTTAAAAAAAGAATTCGAAGAAAATCAAACCATAAAGGATGAAACTGAAAAAAAAAGAGTACGAAAGATTCGAGACAATCTACAAGTGGTAATAGGAAGAATACGTCATCCGGCCTCAGCTGCTGATGAAATTAAGCTTCCGCCCGTAGTAACTAAAATAATAAAAGATATGGTGCTTGATGATAGAAAAGGAAAGGAAGACCACAAAGGAATTGATCAAAGCGAGATTAACAATGAAACGGCACCTGTCGTATATGAACTTTTGCGAATTTCTATGCCGGACAGTGGATTTGATTTTACCACGCCTGTGGGGATGACCGCAGTACTTAATAAAATCACTGAAATTGCCCCCTTCGAACCACACATGGCAACAAAAATATTGAAAAAACTCATTATAGAAGCAAAGGAAAAAGGATGTACTGATGAGGATGTAAAGATAGCCGATATGTTCGCTGAGCCTTATAAATACAAAAAAAATGAAAATCAGTTGGAGGATCTGCAAAAACAACGCAAACGTGTATACGAAGAAACATTCGCCCCTATTCTTGGCATTACATTAGGACAAAGAGCTCAGGATCAAATTCAAAATAAATTAGCGCTGAAATATAGAGAAGCTCTTGCTTCAGGAAATAAAACCCAAGATGATTTCCAAAGGGAAGTGAACGAAGCTATAGAAGCGGAAACAGATCGTATGAGAAGCGAAATTTCAATGGCATTAAATGATGTGATTGGTACTACTGGTACTCAGAAAGAAACGATAGGAAAAATAAAGTACAACGGGATTTTGATGAGAATGCAGTCGGAGGGAAAAATAACTGAAGCAGACTACCAGGCCTTATCCGCACTTCCTGAAAATAAGGCGTTCGCAGAGTATGTTGCTAGTCAATATAAAAAAAACGAAGGAGACGATTTAGTGCATGAGGCGATGAGAATATTTGTCCCCACAGAGCATCAAGTTAAAGTACTACGAGCCATTTCAAGCGCTTCAGCTCTTAAAGATTTTTTACAAAACGAAACAGATGAGAAAGGTAAGCATATATATTTATTAGGAGGTCAGAGTAATGCAAAGACAAAGGATATGGTCAATTGGGATGAATTTCAAAAAGATATAAAAGAAATTTTTGGAGAACTCCTTGGCATTGCAGGGCGTAGTCCAAAACAATTTTTTGAGCAAGCATTCAACCCCATGTATGAAGGGCATTTTTATCAGGTGCTGCTCCAGCGCATCAATCACTTAGGGGCGCAGGTGACATCTGCTTCAGAAAATGGCGATGAGTGGTTTGAGAAGCAAAGAATAACAATAAAAGATGAAAGATCTCTTCCCAGTCCAAAGACAGAGGAGGCCCCTTACAAGATGCTTACGTATATTAACGAATCGAAGATTGGTATTGGCGTAGCAATTGGGGACTTTCTCACAAACCACATAAACGAATATAAGTCACAAAGAGAACATCTTCATAACTTCAATTCTATTTGTTCACAGGGTCTGGGATGGGAACAGCTTAAGAATTATGGTGAACGAATAGATCTAACTTCTCTTGATAGATTGATGAGACAAGAAGAAGATCTTAGTCTCGCCTCAAATCTGTATGGGGCTGCTCTTCAGCAGGAAATGTCATCAAAAGGCCGTGTTGTAACTCCAGACCTGGGGAGAACAGATCAAATCTATCAGCTTAACAGCGCAGAGCGTATAGCCTTCTTTCAGCTGAAGGCCGAATTACAGGCTAAGCCAAAAAATAAGGGAGTTTCTGAAACCATCATCGATAGACAAGCTATTCAAAAAATCCGTATGGCTTCAGCTATCGCTTATGGCGTAACAGGAGAGTTTTGGAATGTTTTGATAACTGCTCGCATGCCTCATTTAGCAGAAAAGGCAATAAACTCCCTCGGAGAGACCGTGAGCAAAGGAGCTCCGTCCTTTGTGGGTACAAATCATCGCGGATATGAAAAGATGATTGGAGAATTAGATTTAGACATGGTCCTGGAACGATTTAACATTCCCAAACTGTACAATGACTTCCGCTATATGCACCGTTTTCGCGACATGCATCATCCACCAGATTCGTGGAGTGAGAAGGGATGGTTTAATCATGCGGATGCTCGAAGAAACAAATCATTAATTGAAGACGCTCTTGTAAATGGAAGGACTGATGAGCTTGCGGATCTTGATGAATTTAGAGTGTATCTTACGGATTTTTTACGGACAAAATGTGTGGGGATGTTTGCTCGGGGTGGATGGCGATTCTCTAACTACGATACGCTCAAAGAATTTAAAGATGGGAATGTTCATGAGAAAGTTGATTATGTAAAGACGCTTGCAAATATACGTAAGATGGGTTCTTATATGACCAAACGATTTATCGACGATCTCAAGCCTACAGATTTTGAAGGAATGTCTCGGGAGGAAATAAAAGCAATATTAGGGATAGATAAGACATGGGGGCAGTTTACATCTGCTGAAAAGGATCGCTTTAGCGTATTAAAATTAAAAAAAACACTGTATGAAACACTTCTTTTTGATCAAATGGCAAATGTTATACCCACAAAATATTTGCAGCTACAAGAACGGAGATGGACTCCTGCAGGAGAAAAAATGATGAAGGAGGATCTTTGTGATTATCTCAGCGGGACAGTTGGCGCAAAATATAACTATCCTAAAGGAATTCTTAGCTTGAATGTGTATGACATGTACGTTTCAGCGCTTACCTTGGCTGAAAAAAGTACATGGAGAGATAAAAAACAAGATGACCAAAACTACAAATTTGATACTCTTCACCTTGAAAATAATCGTGAGAAGCTTGAATATTTTTTTAATTCATATAAACAGGATTTAGGAGTAATAAATGAATCAGGCAGAAATATACAAATTCATGAAGACTTTGAAACATTTTTTGAAACACTAAAAGGATTTCAAAAGCAATTAAGAAAATCTATCGATTCAACGCGTACTAGTAGAGAAAACCATACCGGCTCTGTGGAAACACTTCAGAAGCGGTTTGCAGAGATGCTTGCAACTAAGGGAGGAGATTCGAAAGGGAATATTGAAAATCTTATCGGAGGAGATGATTTTGACTCTGAAAATTTTCTCTTTGGGGCAGCAGGAGGATTTGCCCATGTGCGCTTTACAGGAGAAACACATAAATGTGCAGCTGAAATGAATCCAGCTTTGGGAAAGTTATTTTTTGAAGTACTTCCCGAATTCACAAAATCTCAGTTTAAAGATATTCATGATGTAGGGAAGTTTATGAAAGATAAGATGCTTCCGGAGTTCAAGAAGATACATGGGGCTATTGCAAATATGGATAAGGATCAAGCTGATGAATACTGTATTTCCCTCGCACTATTCGTTTCAAATTTGATAGGAAACGATAGAGCCGCACGTATTAAGATATTTGGTCCAATGCTTGAATGGTTTCAAAAGGAGAGATATGGCACACAATCAAGCACCTATAAGGATTTCTACACAAGCACAATGGCTCATCCAAGCCATGGAGCAGATAGTGATGAAATATTTGAGATGTTTCATGTGCTTTTCCAAGGGCTTAATATACCCCCTTCTGGAAAAGAAGTAGACCATCAAGAGCCTGTGTTGAAGATCTTTGGGCGTACAATCATGTCGAAAACAATCTACAAACCTGGAGAGATTCCATGGAATCAAGAGGTTGGCGAACATGCCGCTGGATTATTAGGGAAGACAAAATGGCTTGAAACAATAATTCCTGTAGCTGGAGCAACATTTGTATTGCTTCTGATTGCTATGGCCTATCTCGCAAGCCAAAAAAATAAAAAGAAATAATAATTGGTGGTAGTGTATACTCAAGATATGAGAAGGTTTTTTATCATTGTGTTATTTGTATTTTATATTCTACTTCAAACATCTCGTTCGTATGCTATTCCCACATCACTACCACCAGGAGCCATTCAATCAGTAGATGGAATACTTATTCCTGGTCTTACTTGTGGCATAGCAAATGACCCTGATCCTTCAAAATTAAAATGCTGTGTTCCTAAGAAAAAGGATGACAATATATTTATCAATATCCAAAATTGGACTAATGGGTGGCCAATAATTGGAGAATTACTTCCTCACTACACTGAAAGTTATAAGGCTATTGATGGATTGTCTAGTTCAATGAAGCCGTGTTCGGATGGAGCCCCATCAACTAATGATTTGTATGATAAGAGCTGTATTTGCATTAAGGGAGCAACTTCTAGTGCTATTTTAGAGCTTAATTCTTTTTGTAAAAAATATTTTCCGCTACTAGGAACAGCTAACGCTACCAGCGAACTTCAAAAATGTACACAATGCATAGTCCAAACTGGAGGGTTTTATACTGCAATAGGTTGCATTCCTCTTGACGTTGGTTCATTTATTTCAAATTACGTTCTTGGAACAGGAATAGGAATTGCAGGTGGGATAGCATTTCTTTGCATCCTTTATTCGGCATTTCGAATGCAGACATCGATGGGGAATGCAGAAGCACTCAAAAAGGCCCAGGAAAATCTTACAGCATGCATAACTGGACTTATTGTAATAATATTCTCTGTACTTATTCTTAAGATAATTGGAGTTGATATCTTACGTATACCAGGTTTGTTTAAGCCTTAACAACCTTTTAATCCTCGAAGACGAGGATATCTTCTTCAACTACGCTATAGATCTCAGAATATGAAGTCTATATCAACCTTTGGTTGAATAAATTAAATACTAATTACCTTAGTGAAGAGTTGGTAGAAGGTGGAGTTGTTTATCATTACTATTTCTTCTCGAATCCTGGAATCATATTAAAGACTCGCTTAAGAGGTGCGAATTGTCCAGCAAGGAGAGCATACTTACTCATCTCACCAAGTCCTGTCTCTACACCAGTCTTAGCTCCTCCAAAGAAGGTCCCTAGTCCAGCCTCAAGAGGCAATGGCTTCGGATTAACCATTTTTTGCACAAGACTGATAAAATCAGGAATCATGAAAAGAATCCACATTCCAATAATTGCTGACAAATAGGCCCCATTTATTTCAAATAAAAAGGGAGGTGTCCATAATACACCCCTGGTGGATGTATCCATGATGATAGAGCCTATTAAGAAAGATGCAACGATAATTGGATAAGGAACAAGAAGCTCAAGTAGATTTTTTATCCAACTTCCAAAAGTTGATTGTCCAGGAACTGCCTCCATAAGGAGAAAGAGAGGAGAAATGATAATAAGAACAAGAAGCTTGATATAGTTTGAAAATAACAGCATAAAAATTCGAAAGAATAACATTAATACTGTTAAAAAAATTAACAGGCCAATAATTAAAAGTGTTATGAGAGCGCCAACAGCCATAGAAAGGCCTATGCTTAAGAAACCTCCAGCTGCCTCTAAAAATGATTTTACAAGGCCTGAGATAGTAATACTTGCGAAAACTATTGAACCTTGTATTGGTACATCTATCGCCTTCACCCAAGCTATTGTTTGAGTGATAAAAGGATTAACAAATATAGTTGCAGCAATAAATATCACGAGTCTAAGTATATTTCCAATATATCCGCCCAATATAGCAAGTATTGCATTAGGGAGCACTGCAAAAATCATAGCGGTACCTTTTATCCCATCCATTCCAAGAACTGTAAATAGACTCCATGGGCTCGCCATAAGGAAAGTTGAGGTGAGTTTTGAAATACTTTCCGGAGTAGCATTTGGTTGAATTGGGCCCAAAATCCCAATAACCAACACAAGCGACACATACATGAGATCTATAAGAAGTCCTGCAATTGCAAATGAAAATGTAATATAAATTAATGCCATGACAATTTTTGGAAGGGCATTTTCCACGCTTACAATTGTTTGGGGATTAATCTTACTTCGGAGCATTATCATAAAACCAATCGTCACAATAACTAGAACCAATAATAAATATGAGATATCTCTCATTGCAGTCCACACCTTCATAAGTGGACGCATAGAAGCAAAACCTACGCCCTCTGCGGCATACGACTTAGGGATAAAACCAACCTGTGCGAGGGTTTGTTGCACTGCTCCAATTCCTGATGCGGGGGGATGGAGAAGAGGATATACAAATAAAGACGCTAAGAACATCGATGCATTTGAAGGATTTTTTTTGTCTAAGTCAGCATAGCAAGCCTCTCCGACAAGCTTACAAGAAATATTTTTATAGAATGATATTGTGATACGACCAGCTTTAGTAGAATTCATTTTTTTATCAGTAATGAAATTACGAATTTGATCTCTACTATTTGTTACGGATTGAGTTGGGTAAAGAGCCACTTTATTATTCTGAAAAACTCGAGCAAAGATTGTAAGAATGAGGAGGTATGCGACGATGGCGCAGAGTGCAATTTTCACATAATGAAGGGAAGATTGAATCTTATTCCACAAAAACTTCCACAAGTAAACCATACTTTCATTCTACCTAAATATATTATCTAATTGCAAATTGTTCTAAAGGGATTGCGGGATATGTTTGTTTTAGCCATGTTTCAAAGGTAGTTTGAGATTCATTTTTTGGCACTTTGAGTGTTACGATAAATCTATCGTTTTCATAGTCAAAATCAATTACCCCTACAGGAAGAGTGAGAGGGGTGAGTCTACGAAGTTTTGTTTTTTGCTCTCCAAGGTTTTTTATATCAGGAGGCAGGGTTTGGTTAATATCTGCTCCAGTGAAATTTTGTACAGGTATTATCGTAGGTGATTGAGATGAGTTTGCTTTGGTTGGAGATAATCGTGGATTATCGGTGGGACGAAGGGGATACGGTGTGGGTGAAGGGATAGATGTTGGACTGTTCGATGGCGTTTTCGATTTACCAGAAGAAAGGATTATGGTTAATATCACAACAATCAGAAGGACAGCTGCTGGTATCACATAGTATTTAATAGATGTTTGGGGGTTCATAGCTTTTTTATAGCAAACGCATAACGATAATAGGGTGCTGGCGTATATCTATTTTCATTTATGGGAGGAGTTTGCTGTTTTCCATAGTAAGGATCGTAGGCAAGAATATCTCCACTGTCATTTACATCTGTCACCCAAAAATAATGTCCTCCTCCATCTGTTTTGAAATTAGCAAGAACAAAAATAGTCCATCCAGAATTTATATATCCTTGGAAATCTTTTTTTACTTCTTGAGCGCTCAGACCCTTTTCGGAGGGAATAATAAAACTAGATACTTTTACGTCCCCCCTCCCCTTCAAATACGAATATATTTCTGATATATAAGACCCACCGCTTCCAATATGAACACCTGATTTACTCATGAGATCAATCATTTTAGGTGGAGTGAGCGTCTTATCTACATATGAAGAGAGAATCATAGCGACACTCGTGGGCCCGCATCCCGCTGAACAAATAGTGCCACCTTCTGGAAGAGGGAGTGCATCATAGGGGCCACTACACTGAGAATAGTATGTATATGAACCACTTGGGGTTTTTGGTGTTTTTGGCGTTGGTTCTTTTTCATTTGGCGTTGGACTCACCGTCACCTTTGGAGCTTGAGTTGGAAGAGTCGATCCTAGGGGTACAACAAGTGGGGTGAATAGTGTGTTTGCAATAGCAAGAAGAGAATCATTATTTTTTTTGAATTCTTGTTCAGGAGATAATTTGTTCTTGTCTGCATTATCAAGAGCTTCATTGAGCTCTTTTACGCTTTGTTGTGCTATCACTACATTTTCAGGAGGAAGAAGGGGAACAAATGAAGGATTCTGTTCTTTCCAGTTTGCATAGGCTTCCTGACTCACAATGGTGTTTCCCGTTGCCTCATCAGGCTTCATTGTTGCCACATACTTTTGCATACGATCAGAGTAATCAAGGGTAAACTCGGGAGAAATAATAGGAAGCTTTGTCTTAAGTTCTTCAGGTCTTACATCTCCTGACGTTGTTCCATTCTTTGTTCTTCCTGGGGGAGTATATGCACCCTGTTGTCCTTGATAGAGAGTAGGAGTAATAGAGGCAACTCCGGCTTGTTTATTCTTATTCATCATATTCTGCAACCCCAGAAGAAGGATGATGACAAGAAGAAGAATGAATACAGAGATGGGGAGGATTTTTTTGATCATAAATATACTATACATTCAATAGTACATTATTCTAGCCATTCTTGCGATTTGTTTTGAATATACTCTTTATCTCCCCAGATAATCATTATCTTTTTTGAATCAACTCCTTTTTCTTTAATCCAAGAAGTGAGAGACGCGAATGCGGTTTTAAATGCATTTTTATTTACCTCGTATTCTATATCTCCCTTATTTAATTGATAATCTAGTCCAAAAATATATACTTGCAACGTCCATCTATTTGGCTGAGAGGTAAAATCGGGAATGACTACAGCAATCTCTTGACTGAGGGGAGTCATCACTATTTTTTCATAAGGAAGAAAAGGATAGAGCTTTTGAATTTCTCGTATAGAATCGGCTACTAAAGGAGCTTCAAGATTTACACCACTTCCTTTTTCAGGCGCATAGGTAGGAATAAAAACGTTTTTTTTATAAGAAGGATTTATATCTGTACTCTTTTGAATTGGAGTAACTATCACTTGAGGTGAAGGAGGTGTATTGGACTTAGATTTAACAATATATAACAACAATAAAATAACAAAGAGGATTATTACGAGTAAACTAAACAATAGTGTTTTTTTGTTGAGACTTTGCAAGATATTCATAATTGATTTGTCACTAATCTAATAATAGTTGCTGCTCCTGGCCTTCCATATGTTCGAGGAGGATTGCATTTTGTAAGATCTGCACAGTATACGAGATACATTGATTCATGTTTTGTATCAAACATACTTACCACATAAGGATCATCCTCTCCTTCAAATAAGCGAGGACAACTTGTATAAGGAGTCTTTCCACAGTTTGAATTTCCTCCACCATTGTAGCGAGAAAATGCTTTTGCCAATTCTTCAAAATTGGAGGGTGCCTTGCCAATCTTTCCTTTAAAATGATTTCCTGCGAATATAGCTGTATCAAGAAGAGTCTTAAACCCACATCCACCTCCGGGGAGAGGAAAGGGGATCCCGGGGCCTGATGAGCCGCTGCTACAACCTCCCCCTCGTACAATATCAGGTTCATTTTCTCCAATTTTTCGTCCGCTCACAAGTGAATTATTACTCCCACAAGAGCCCTCGTTGTAATGAATTGCTGCGAGAATTTCCCATGAAACTCCTGTTTTAGAAGATGCTTCTTCATATACTGAACGATTAGCAACACAGGGAGCTATTGATTGTTTAAAGCTTATTGCTTTCGATGAAATTGCCGGTAATGGATTAGGGAGGAGTTTGCCAGAAATAGGTGGCGCTGATGTGGGTGCTACAGGTACTGGGGGAATTGGATCTGGACTCGGACTCACCGACACCTTTGGTGTAGGGCTTGGTATGGTAACTGTGACACTTGGTATAACAAGAGGAGCAAATAATGTATTTACAATGGAAAGAAGAGTATCATTGTTTTTCTTGAATTCTTGTTCGGGAGATAATTTATTCTTCTCTGCATAATCAAGCGCCTTATTTAATTCTTCTACACTCTGTTGAGCCATGATGACATTTTCTGGAGGAAGAAGGGGAACAAACGAAGGATTTTGTTCTTTCCATTTTCCATATGCCTCTTGACTTACTGTAGTATCTCCTGTTCCTTCATCGGCCTTCATATTTACCACATACTTTTGCATGCGATCGGAGTAATCAAGGGTAAACTCGGGAGAAATAATAGGAAGCTTTGTCTTAAGTTCTTCAGGTCTTACATCTCCTGACGTTGTTCCATTCTTTGTTCTTCCTGGGGGAGTATATGCACCCTGTTGTCCTTGATAGAGAGTAGGAGTAATAGAGGCAACTCCGGCTTGTTTATTCTTATTCATCATATTCTGCAACCCCAGAAGAAGGATGATGACAAGAAGAAGAATGAATACAGAGATGGGGAGGATTTTTTTGATCATAATAGCATCATTTGTTGACAATCACCTTTTTATTCTTCATAATGAAAATATATGTCCGGCTTTTTTGATTTTATAAAAACTAACAACCCGAATACAAGTCCATCTGCACCAACTCCAACTCCCGGCGTAGTTCCACAGGTGCCCATTATGGCCCCTCAACAAGGAGTTACTGTGAGTCAACAGGTCGTACAACAGCCCCAAGCAGTTCCTTCGGCAAGCTCAGGACAAGCTTATAACGGAATCGGAACGCCACCTGGAGGACAATCTTATAATGGTATTGGCGCTCCTCCTCAGAAAGTAATAACACCAGAACAACAAAGAGTACAAGAGCTACTCAACACAAAAACACCAACACAAGCAACACCGCCAGTTCCTGGTCAAGCTGCAAATCCTGCAGTTCCTGGCGCAAAACCGCTCGGCGCATCGTTAAACTCCACCATGAATCCACAAAAAAGAACCGATTTAGATTTAATGACTCGTCTTACTCAAAGATCCAATAGAGTATTTGTAGTAGCTCAAACAAAAGCAAAAGATTTAGGAAGTGCTTTCATTGATAGTGAACACATGCTTCATGGCCTTTTAGCAGATGGAGAAATATACAAGCTGTTAATAGAGATGAAGGTACAACCTCAACAAATAGAAGCAGAGCTGGGACAAACATATAAACGAGAACCGGTCAAATTAATTCCTCCTCAAATGTCTCCTCGCTTGAAAAGAATTATAGATAATTCACTTATTGTAGCGCGCAAGCTTGGCTTTGAGTTTATTTCTCCAGAGCATATTTTATTCTCACTGTATGAAGAAGGGGAAGGAATCGGCGCACGTGCTCTTGCAAAACTTGGATTAAAGAAAGAAGAATTGAATAAAAAAATCACAGGAAATAAAGAAGGATTATTAACAGATCAAAAAGAAGCAGAAAAAAAGAAAAGCGCTCTAGATCAATATACTATTGATATCACTGCACGAGCCGCACAAGGCCTTCTTGATCCGGTTATTGAACGATCTCAAGTTATTGAACGAGTGATTCACATTCTCTCTCGACGAAGTAAAAATAATCCAGCAATGGTTGGTGAGGCTGGTGTGGGAAAAACCGCAATTATTGAAGGGCTTGCACAACAAATAGTCAATAAACAAGTTCCTGAGCCATTATTAAATAAAAGAATTTTAAGTTTGGATTTGATGAGTGTTATGGCGGGAGCATCTCACAAAGGAGAGTTTGAAGAACGAATGAAGGGAGTTATCGATGAGGTAAAAGCCAGTAAGGGACAGATAATTCTTTTTATCGATGAAATTCACAACATTGTTGCAGGTGGAGAAGGAGCGGGGGATGCGGGTAATTTATTAAAACCAGCATTATCTCGAGGTGAAATGCAACTTATTGGAGCAACAACGCTCACAGAATATAGAAAGCATATAGAAAAAGATCCAGCACTTGAACGACGTTTTCAACCAGTTGTTGTACCAGAGCCCACAGAAGAACAGGCTATAAAAATGCTGAAAGCATTAAAGGGAAAATACGAAGCATTTCATCGAGTGCAGATTCCCGATGACGCAGTAGAAGCAGCAGTGCGCCTTTCAAAAAGATATGTAGGAGAACGATTCTTGCCCGATAAGGCAATCGACTTGATTGATGAATCTGCATCCGCTGTGCGACTTCCCCTTATCTCGCTTCCTGAAGAAATAAAATCTATTGATGAGCGAATAAAGCAGTTACAACAAGAAATGGCGGAGTCTACAAAATCTGGAGACAATGTCCGTGCTCGCATCATCAATTCAAAGCTTTCCGATATTCAAGCAGACTTAAATCAGAAAAAAGATGAATATAATACAAAAAAAGCGCAGACAACTACAGCAGTTTCTGTCGCGATGATTAAAGATATCGTTTCTCGTTGGACCGGCATTCCTGTCAACAAAATTGCAGGGAGCGAAACAGATAAGCTTGCAAAATTGGAAGATATTATGCATCAACGGCTTATCGGACAAGAAGAAGCGGTGAGCGCAGTGGCTCAAGCAGTGCGAAGAGGTCGAGCGGGATTAAAATCGGCAGGCAGACCAATAGGCTCATTTATTTTCATGGGGCCAACAGGCACAGGAAAGACTGAGCTTGCCAAAACACTTGCTGACATTCTTTTTGGAAGTGAAGATGCAATGATCCGATTTGACATGACTGAGTATATGGAAAAACATGAGGTAGCAAAACTTCTTGGAGCGCCTCCGGGGTATGTGGGATATGAAGAAGGGGGAAAACTAACAGAGGCCGTACGAAGAAAGCCATATTGCGTCGTTCTTTTTGATGAAGTAGAAAAAGCACATCCAGATATATTCAACATCATGTTGCAAATCTTGGATGATGGACGACTCACAGATAACAAGGGACATGTTGTTTCGTTCAAAAATGCAGTGGTGATTTGCACGTCCAATTTAGGATCAAAAATCATTCAGGAAGAGCTTATGAAGGGTGGTAAAACAGAAATAGAAGAACCACATGCTATTACCTCCTATACATTCTCTCCAAGAGGAAGAGAAATCCTCACTATTGGAAACAAAATACTAGAGAAAGAAGCGACAGGTAAATGGACAGAAAAAATACTCATTGATTATTTTGCTGGTCAAGAAGTAAAAGCGTCTCCTGTTAAGACAGCCGAAGGAGAAGCTCCACTTCCCCCAGAGAAATTTGAATTACCGATGCATGGATTTGATACTCATGCAATGTCATCAACCGGTGTAGAGATGATTACAAAAGCGGGGGATGTGTATTTTAAGACTTCCACAACAGTAAAAACATGGGAACATGCAAATTTAATTACCTATTTTAAAGAAGGCGTTGTCATAAATGCTCTTCCTGACGCTCCAGATGAACAACTACCCACAGCAGCCTTAAAGACTCATGCATTTAGTCCTGATGAACAAGAAATCGTGACCTACAAAGACAGATTCTGGAGAAGAAAGCTCAATGCAAACGATTGGCAGACAGGTTTTCTCAGGGATTATGTTGTTGATCAAACAGCAGACAAAGGTCAATTGCCAGTAAGTTATTGGGATATTCATACTTTCTCGCCATCTGGAGTAGAAGTTATTGTCGTTGGAGGAACGGTATGGTCAAAAAAACAAGGCGAAGCACAATGGAAAACGCAATCAACAAATGAGTATTTTGGTCCAGACCTACCACTTGATCAACACGTTGAGGAAAAGCAGAAGATCGATAGTGAAATTCATAAGAAACAATTTGCATCTCTCAAAGAAAAGGTGATGGGTGAAGTATTAAAATTCTTCAGACCAGAGCTTGTAAATCGTTTTGATGAGGTTATTATGTTTGAGCCTCTGCGGTTTGAACATATGACTCGTATTGCCAAAATTCAACTAAAAGGTGTGCAAAAGTCTATGGAGGATCAAGATATGGGATTTGCATGCACGGAAAGCGCAGTAAAAGAAATTGCAAGAACTGGTTTTGACCCAGTTTTTGGTGCACGACCGCTTCGCAGAGCGATACAAAAAATCGTTGAAAATCCAATTTCGGGATTAATCATAGAAAAGAAAGCGAATGCAGGAGATGAGGTAGTAGTTGACTTTGATGGCCAACAATTTGTATTCAATATCCAAAAGGCAACACTTCTTGATAAAAAAGAAAAAGCATTGGGAAAGAAATATTTATGTAACGTGTGCGCTGCTCGGTTTGCCACAGAAGTGGTAGCGAATGCGACAATAATATGTTCATCGTGCGGATCAAGCAATGTTCAGGAACAGTTTGATATTGATGCGCCAACAGCAACACCACCTCAAATAGAAGAGAAAAAACCTGATGTGGATATGGGATTGCCAAAAGAACAACCACTACCCACAGAAGTATTTTCTCATTGAATAATGAGCATGAAATCGGGTTTTAGAAATCAATAGGTTTCAACCGTATTTTTTCAAATAATTTCTGCTTTTCTCTCTCCATAATCGTAGCACATTCATTGTCTGAGTGGT
>Ga0194063_10000678_pt1 | contig 24114 bp, 25 predicted proteins | sample SepL3720m_MetaG_FD_155459 | JGI IMG/M metagenome (GOLD analysis project Ga0194063, IMG submission 155459) | Anoxic zone freshwater microbial communities from boreal shield lake in IISD Experimental Lakes Area, Ontario, Canada - Sep2016-L373-20m | ecosystem: Environmental > Aquatic > Freshwater...
TAAACAGAAGATATATGAAGGTAACTGATCATGAGACACCCTCAGAAGCCTTAACAAGGATGAGAAAAAGAAAAAGCGCAGAAGCGCTTCTTAAAAGTGAGTGTTCGGCTTGAGGGGCTCCGGTAGGCTCCTCCGCCTCTTTATATCCTAAACTAAAATCATAGTCCCGTCTAGGCGGAAGCGCAAAGACATATTTATCATTTTGCCCTAATTCGCTAGCGGGAATCGGCGCCGCTGAAACGGAAAAATCTTCGGCTAAGTATGAGCTCCATTGTGATAGAGTGAAGACGAGTACTGGTATATCTTCATAGTGCACAGCCTCTGTCCATTTAGGATTTCTTATAATAATCTTCGCTCCATTTTGCACTGCCGAATTTCCTAGAGCCGTACCGTTCCAAGTGCTTTTTATAATAGAATACCCCTGCCAGTTAGTCGGCAAAGAGAAGGTGATGCCATAGTCAGAATTTTTATAAAGAACAGATGTACTATCTGGATTCGCAGTGTCAGTTAATTTATTTCCAATTAATCTCAAATATTTTGAAACGCCGAGAGATGGAGAGGTGGTCATCGGCTCCCCTGCTTTTCTATCTGCATAATTAACTATTATTTGCCCATTTTTTATCTCTGTCGTCTGTGGAGAGATGCGGTCTCCTAGTAAGACTGCATTCGTGCCAACGAAGCCGTCCGGCGTACTAAAAGTAGCCACGACATAGTAAAATGTTCCGCTTCCCCCGCTATTTTGAGTTAAAATAAAAGCAATGTCAGAAATGCCATCACCATTCAGATCTCCAGTGGCTGAATTACCGAAATATTTCGTCGTGACTTTTGCAGAAGATCCAGCCGGCGCAGGTAAAACAGATTCGCCATTTACCAGAGTCACGGTTTGCTCGGCTATTATATAGCTTATCGGTTTCTGATTAGTGCTGGTGGCGGTTTGACCAGTGCCGGTTAGGTCAGTTCCGGAAGGCGAAGGATTCGCCACGCCAGTTTTTTGACTATTTGGATAAAATAGAAAAATGGCAAAGCCGATAACGACCACAAAAATACCTAATGACCAATACTTTGTTTTATTATTCATATCTATAGTGACGATTAAGTGTGGGTGATATTACAGTTCACCCCCCCTTAAGTTAAAGATTACTACATAGAACGTCTATCAATTCATCCAAATTCAAAGAAAGATATTTAATTCTATTATAGTTATCAGAAATAAAATGATCGACACGAGTATTTCCTTTCAAATAATGCTCGCTTTCGACCCAAAAACCGTGAATCGTTTTTATGAAATAAAGCTGTAGTCCTCTCCTTATCTCATCATTCGATATAGGATAAATGCTTGAATACGCATCTATGTATTTTTTAAAATTATCCACATCGGCCTTAGTAAAATTATCAGAGGGAATACTGCACATCATTGATCTGAAGAGCTCATATGTTCTCGGTGAGTAATTTGTCTTTTCAAAATCAAATACCCATTTTACATTATCATTCTCATCGAAGAAGATATTATGAGCCAAATAGTCACCATGTATTAAATGGTCATTTTTTAATCCCAAACTTTCATAGGTTATTCTATTTTTTAATAGAAGTTCCTTTTTAATCCGAATGATCTGAAGAGCAGTCTTATCAAAATCGCTAGGATTATTTACTTCTAATATTTTAATTAAGATATCTTCGATTTTTTTGAATATCTTTTCATCTTTTTCTATTTTAAAATGATCTTCGATAGCCAGCTTTGATTCTTTGCCAAGTATATGAATTTTACCCAGCATCTGACCTAAAGAAATTATAGCTTTTTCTGTAAGCTCACCTTCTTCTATATGTCTCCCTTCGACAAAAGGAAATAATGCATAGTAAGCAGAATTATATTCAAAGAAAGTTTTTCCATCTAAAAGTGGTATGGGGAGTATGACTGGGATTCCTCCATCAGCAAAATATTTCTTTGAATCATGGACTTCGGCTATTCTATTTGGATTATCAAATCTATACTTCTTCAGAAAGAATCTGTCAGCACCAGCCAAAAGAAAATAATTTTCACTTAAAAAGCCTCCAGCCACTTTTTCTGAAGACGACACATTAATACCGTAGAGATTATTTATTTTTGTAAAGATTTCTTCCATAAATATCATTAATATGTAAGTCCTTATGATTTCCCGAATAGAGGCTAGAGACTAACATTAAATTTCTTTTCTCCCTTTACAACCCATGTCGTTATAGTAATCCCATCACAGCCATTTAATATCTTCTTAGTCATGTCCGCTTCCTCGGTATTTAGTCCGAATTTCTCTATGAACATATCGGAAAGTTTCTCGACGTATTTTTCTTCCACTTTTTCAGAATTCATTCCTAATTCGTGCATCCATTTCTCTATCTGGCTAGATTCGGTAAAAAAACCATAATCTCTTTTTAGAGTAGGGACGACACCACTCCAAAGAACTTTAGAAGCCTTTTGCAAAGGTTCTGGATTATCGCTTGGCGCTCCCTGATGCTGAATTATAGCAAAGTTCTTGCAAACTTTTTTAACCTCATTCAGGATCAATTTCTGATTTTCATAGGCATCCCAAGGAAGCACATATCTCATAATTACAATATCAACACTTTTGTTAGGTAAAGAATTACCGATTATATCTCCAACAATTTTCTTAAAATTCGCTCCCTGTTCTAGTCCTTCGACTTTATCTAAAATAATCGCTTGAAACTCATACTCAGGAAGAGAGGAAATTAATTCTGATAAAAGTTCCCCTTTATGACCGCCGAAATCCGCTACACTATATTTTCCTGGCTTCAGATTTTCTCTTATGAACTTTGCATATAGCGGAACTGAATCTTTATAGAAAGACTGAATCGCACCACTTTTGCCCCTGCCATGAAATATATCTACTGAATTCGTGCCTTGATTATTTATCATAAATTTGCTGGGGGACTTGGAGTCGGACCAAGATTAGAAGCTTCAAAGGCTCCTGTCCTACCATTAGACGATCCCCCAATACTTATTAACGCCTTAAAATATACCTCAAAAAAGCCTAAAAAACAAATAAAATTATAATAAAATTTTCATTAAATCTTTAGAACTTTTTGAGCATTTCTTTATCATCGGATTGTTAAAATTCCTTGATAATGCCAAAAAGTTATATAGACATCTTTAAAGAAGCGAAAGCATTATATTTCGATATATCATACTTACAGTGCAAAGCGCTAAATTATGAAAATATTTATTTTTCCCGCTCTGGTTTTGAGCATTTGATTAGAAAACATCGAAAAATCAGAAAAACATCTGATCAAATCAGAAGATTTAAACTTCTTAATAATGTACAGGATGTTGTCGAAAATGGAGTAATAACAGACAAAAGATATATTCAGAAAGATGAAAACAGAATAACTTTTTGGACCATCTCAAAAGAAATGAAAGAAAAAACAGTTAAAGTTATAATTAGGCAAATAAATAACGGAGATAAATACTTCCTCAGTATAATGGATATTAGAACATAAAAGACCCGCCGAAGCGGATCTTTTAGAGGCTTGCCCCCAGCAACAATGCCGATGAGGAGTTTTTAGCTCCGCAAGCCTTATGCCGAATATAATATATTAATCAAAATTTTAGTCAATCACTTTCAAAACAAAAACTTCATAAAGATTTTATCTTTTCTGTCCCGTCTATATCCCTAGCCACAGATTTTAAAAGCAAAACCCGTCGCATAATATACGATCGGGTTTCATTTACTTTTTTAACTATTCTAACCTACTGAAGGCTTCGAATAGTTCCACCACACATACACATCCACAGGACTGTGACTGCGGAGACGGTACAGAGAGCACTACCCGTCAAATGCGGAACAATTCAGGGTATTAACCCTACTCTCGAGGAATTCCGCTCTAAGTATTTATTATCATGAGCCTATTATAAAGTCAAGTTTTCTCTCTATTTCCCCTCCCCACAAATCCTCAAAACCGCGAGCTCTAGTGGCAGTGACGGAATAGAAGATCGAGAAATCGCTGGCACCGCTTCTAAAAGAGCGACTAAAATTTTCGGCATGGAAATTACCGTAGAAACCGCCGGCGTCTGTGCCCCAGCCCCCGAGAGCCTCTTTGCCATCTCTATGTCCTCCGCTGAATATTCTTTTAGGAAATTATCGGCGCGGGCAAAAGTGGGTGCGTGCTTAAACATCATAATCATGCGGGCTTTTTCTATAGCTAATTCGGCAAAGATTTTCATATCTATTCCTTCGGCCACCGCACGCTCGAGCGCCGTAAAAGCAGAATCCTTCCCAGCCTCGCCGCCGAGAGCTAATGCATCTATAAAATTCCGAACGAGCTCTGCCTTCGGGGCTCCAGTCACTAGCTCCACCTCACTAAGCGTGATTTTCTTATCTTCCGAATAACTAAAAATCTTTTGCATTACGCCTAGCGTATCGCGGAAGGAATTATCGCCGAGTCCAGCCACTAAATCCCCCGCACCAGCCTCCATACTAAACCCTTCTTTTTTCGCCACACTTCCCACATATTCACGAAGCAGTGTTCGAGATGGCTTTTTTAATTCAAAAATCTGACATCTGGAAATCACAGTATCTGGAAGTTTATCAGGCTCTGTCGTCGCCAGCATAAATATCACATGCTTCGGCGGTTCTTCGAGGGTTTTCAGAAGAGCATTGAATGCCTCCTTCGTTAGCATATGAACTTCGTCCACTATATAAACCTTATAAGGAGATTCGAAAGGCAATGTATGCACAGATTCGCGAAGCTCACGAATATCATCTATTCCACGATTCGAAGCCGCGTCTATTTCATAAATATCAGTGTCTGAACATCCTATAGCCTTTGCAAAAATCCTAGCGAGAGTCGTTTTGCCCGTTCCTCTTCCACCACTAAAAAGATACGCGTGAGAAATTCGGCCGAGCTTAACTGAGCCCTCTAAGACCTTCACTACATGTTCCTGACCGACGACATCCGCCCAAGCCTGCGGTCTGTGCTTCCTATATAAAACAGCATCATTTTCGGCCGGCTTTTTTTCATCTTTACTCATAAGAAAAGTATATCATGCAAAATTAAAAATTGTTAAAAGGCAAAGATAGTCGATGAAATTTGATAATAAGAAAACACTGGATATGTTCTCAGGCGCCTCTCTAGACTCCTGTATACATTATCCAGTGCTTGCGAAATCGAAGGTTCCCATCTTTTTTGAACTTGTGCCGTTACCATCAAACAACGAACAGTTCGTCAATTCGAGAAAGATGGTGGGTGGGAACTTTTCCGATTCCGCTCTTTTTGCATAAACGGAGATCACCTCCCTTCAGTTGCGGTTGAACGAGAGTTACGCAAGTCGGAGATACGAATCAGAAATGAACATCGCACTCCAAAAATATATTACTCCTTTGTCTTAAGAATGCAAGTGTCCTTCAGCGAATAGTCCTCGACCACTTTTTCTAAATCTTTAGAAGAATCACATTCCATGAGTTTTATACGAAGTTCACGCGCACCTTCCCAGCCGTTTACATAAGCCTTAAAATGCTTCTTCATAACGTCGAAAGGCTTATCTTTACTTAAGATTTTCTCAAAAAGTTTGGCGTGTTCTAGCATTATTTTTAGGCGTTTTTCCGGGCCCGGCTCTTCTTTTAGTTCCGAATCGAAAAACCAAGGAGTACCGAAAAGTCCGCGTCCTATCATTACTCCATCTGCACCGGTTTCCGCCACTTTTTCATTTGCCTCCTTTAAACTTTTTACATCTCCATTTCCGAGAATTATAGTATCAGGCGAAATCTTATCTCTAAGTTCCACCGCTTTTTTTACAAAGCTCCACTGCGCCGGAAAATCAGAGAGTTCTTTTCTAGTACGAGCGTGAACAGTTAGTGCCGAGACTCCCTCTTCTAAAATAACAGAAAGCCATTCTTCCACTTCTGGTTTGTTATAGCCGATTCTCGTTTTTACAGAAATCGGAATGTTTTTTACTCCTGCCTTAGCAGAGCGAATTATTTCACGGGCCAGCGCTGGTGTCTTTATGAGTCCCGCTCCTGCTCCCTGCTTTTCTACGGATTTATCTGGACAGCCCATATTAATATCTATTCCGTCAAAGCCGAGGCTTTCTATAATCTCACAAGCCTCTTTTATTTTCGCCGGATTTGCACTAAAAATCTGGGCGACTATAGGACGCTCTTTTTCAGTAAATTTTAAAATGTGCATCAGTCTCTCTTTTCCGATAGAGCAAAGGCCGTCGGCAGAGATGAATTCTGTCCACATTACGTCAGGACCCCCGCCTGCTTTTCCCATTCTGCTATATTTAGCGATCATCATTCGGAAAGGCTCGTCTGTTACATCGGACATTGGGGCCACAGCGAAAATCGGCTTCTTTAAATGAAGCCAGAAATTCCCGCGAGCGCCCGCCCCTCCTTTGCCTTTTTTATTCTGTGAGACCATAGCTGTTTTTAACATAGTTTAAAAGAGTCAAAACGTCTTTATCTCTATTCGAACTCTTTAAAACTATGATGGCCACTAGTCTATCCTTTCCCATCGAATCTTTCAACTCAAAGATGGTCGTGGCAGTTTTCATAGCCTCATCCGTAAAACCTATCTTTCCCCCGACAAAAGAAGAGAGATTTAAAAAATGTGTCTTATTAGTCCAAGTATGCTTATTTAACTGCTTCAGACGCTCCGCCGTAATTCCTAAAATAGATGGTTCGTAATCATGAATCCATTTTGTTATAAGAAAAAGGTCTGCAGCTGTAGAGATATTATTCTGTGATAGCCCTGAGGGATCTGTGAATTTAGTATCCCATGCGCCGATAGACACAGCCTTCTCATTCATTTTACTAATAAAATCCCGTCTATCATAATGAATAGCCAAAGCCTCCGCCGCTGCATTTGAAGAAGTCATAAGTAAAGGATACAGAAGATCCTTTGCCATTATTCTCTCACCCTTTTTTAATTTAGCACTATTAGTAGAGACATCGATAGCACTTCCTGTTATTAAAATAGAAGACTCTGGAGGAATTTCTTCGAGAGCCACGACGGCGGTTATAACTTTCGTAATAGAGGCTATTGGATATTTAATTTCCGGTCTCCTTTGTGCCATAATTTCCCCGCTTTCAATATCACCGACCACGAATGACTCTGCCTTAACCTCAGCACCGACAGAACGCGGAATAGAAAGTACTGCATGCTTAAGAAGCTGTGCATTTATCTCAGCTATTGGGTCTATTATTGAACTCTGAATAGAGGTCGCGGCCTGTGCGAGCTGTCCACTTATTTGCCTTCCTATTTTCTCTGATTTATTAGTAAAATCCTCGAAAGTCTTTAAGCCATTAATGCCTGAATTATTAACAGTGACTTTTTTTACGGCCGGAGTGCTATTTTTTCCAGACATTTCAGAGGCAAAGATAATACCGCCAACCACCAAGCCTCCAACAAAGAGAGCCCAGATGGTCCACATGATATAAGGAAGGGTCTGTCTTTGCCTTTGCATACTTATGAATATTAACACCTTTTTACAAAACAAGTAGGACGATTCCGGATAAGATTACGAGGCAGGCCGTGAATTTATGAATAAGATTCTTCTCATGAAAAATTCCACCACCAATGATGGTCGTAAATAAAGAAGAGACTCTTTTTACTCCAGTAGCCAGACCGACGAATGCAGACTGTAAAGAGGTCATCATAAAAAATCTTTCGAGTATTGTAAGAACGGAAGCGAGTGCCATAAGCCATCCACCCCTTTTTAAACTAAGCTTAATCCCATGCCAGCCATCGAAAAATAATTGCATTACTACTAAGAAGTTTATAGCTATGAATATATGAATAATTCCTAGATACAGCGCCGGCTGAAGATTAAAGTAATGGATCATCATTTGATCTGTAATAGAAGATAAGCCGTAGAGAATAAGGGCAAAGACTATATACGAATTATACTTCGAAAGAAAAAGACGCTTAAGAAAGGCTACAGCACTTCCCTGTGAACCTTCTAAATAATAAATTCCGAGAATCATAAAACCGATTCCGACGACCTGCCAGTGATTAAGCGACTCACCTAAAAATATTACAGCTAAAAACGCAGTGACAGCAGGACCTAGATTAAGAAGTGGAGTAGTCTCACTAACTTCCATGTGACGCACTGCCTTTGCCACGAAAAGATATGCGCCCGCCGCTGAGAGTGAACCGACATAAATAATTCCGAGAATAGTCCAGTTAAGCTCACCTAAATCTGCGACGAAAAGGTATGGCAAAGAAAGAAGGGCGATGAGAAATGCGATGCCAGCCGAATACTCCATAGAATGTTCCCTGACAAGCACTTTTTTTTCGATAACCGTACTCGCTGAATTTAAAACCGCCGAAGCGAGCGCATAAATAATCCAATTCATATTTTTATTCGCTAATTATAACATTTTAGTGTAAAATCGTCTTGTATGAAAAAGGTATTAGTTACTGCGTTTGCACTCCTTATTATTTTGCTCCTAATTCTAACTATAGGAGTGAAGACGGAAAAAAATACGACTGACAATGGCAAAATTAAAGTGACTGCCAGCTTTTATCCTTTATACTTTTTTGCAAAAGAAATCGGTGGTGATTTAGTTAGTGTGGAAAATATAACGCCAGCTGGCGCAGAACCGCATGATTATGAACCGTCGCCTAGTGACATGGCGAATATTACGAACAGTAAATTACTGATTTTAAATGGCGGTGGATTAGAGTCTTGGAAAATTACTGATAAAAGCATAGAGACCGTGATCGCTTATGAGGGCGATGACCCAGACCCGCATATTTGGCTAAGTCCACAGCTTGCAGAAAAAATAGCTGATAAAATAGCCCTAGGACTTATGAAAGTAGATCCTAAAAATTCAGCTGTTTATGGAAAAAGTTTGGCGAATTTAAAAAGTAGATTAGATAATTTAGATTATGAATACAGAAATGGATTAAACGCGAATACTTGTGAAAAAAAAGACTTTATAACTTCCCACTCTGCTTTTCACTATATAGCTTCTACTTACGGCTTTAATCAGATTTCTATATCCGGCTTTTCACCAGATTCAGAGCCGACGCCGAAAGAGCTGGCTGACATAACTGATTTCGCTAGAGCTCAGAATATTAAATATATTTTCACAGAGAATTTAATCAGTCCGAAATTAGCAGAGACTTTAGCAAATGAAATCGGCGCGAAAACTTTAGTTTTAAATCCACTAGAGGGATTAACTAGGGATGAGATTAGCCGAGGTGAAGATTATTTTACGATTATGCGTGAAAATTTAATTAATTTAGAAACTGCCCTTCAATGCAAAAAATAGATCATACAAAAAATATAATAGAGTTACGCGGAATTTCCTTTTCATATGGAAACAGCGGGAAAAACGGAGCAGGCACTGCGAACACTGAGAGCTCGCGAGATGACGTCCTGCAGAATATTAATTTCGAAGTTCATAAGGGCGACTACATAGGAATGACAGGAGCGAACGGTGCTGGAAAAACCACACTTTTAAAGATTATTTTAAATCTTTTAAAACCGAGCGCTGGAACTATAAAATTATTCGGACAGGACATTAAGGATTTTAAAGACTGGGCAAAGATAAGCTATGTACCACAGAAAGTTGCAAATTTTGATAAGAATTTCCCTGCCACAGTAGAGGAAGTGGTTTTAATGGGCCGATACGGAAAAAAGGGACTCTTTAATAAAATTACGGTAGAAGATAGAAAGATTTGTGAAAAGGCGCTTAATGATGTGGGAATGCTAAATTTCAGGAGCCGAATGATAGGAGACCTTTCAGGCGGTCAGCTACAGAGAGTTTTTATAGCCCGTGCGCTCGCCGGAGAGCCTGAAGTGATTTTCCTAGATGAGCCTACATCCGGTGTGGATGAAAAAAGTCAAAATGAATTCTTTGCCTTACTTCAAAAACTTAATCGTGAGCTAGATCTAACTCTTATCTTAATTTCCCATGATTTAGAAAGAGTGACGAAGGAAGCGATGCATATAGCCTGCGTGGACCGCACTCTCGTCATGCATCCGTCTGCATCTGAGGTAAAAATTACTTCTCATCATCATAATAATTAATATGTTTTTAGAAATTTTTAAATACGATTTCATAATAAGAGGATTAGAGGCGGGAATTATAGTTTCATTAATTGCCCCACTTATCGGAATTTTCCTAGTGCTTCGCAGATACTCTCTTATAGCTGACACCCTTTCTCATGTATCACTCGCTGGAATCGCCATCGGCCTTCTTCTTAAAATTAATCCTGTTATCACAGCCCTCGGCGCGACTCTCTTTGCCTCATTCGGCATAGAACGCCTCAGAATTTCTAAAAAAGTATATGGCGAATCTGCGCTCGCCCTTTTCCTTTCCGGAAGTTTAGCGATCGCGGTAGTCCTCTTAAGCCTAGCCCACGGTTTCAACACTAATCTTTTTAATTATTTATTCGGAAGTATATTGACAGTGACTTCGAGTGACGTGATTATGATCGCTATTTTAGCAGTCGTCGTAATAGTCATTCTTTTTGCTTTTTACAAAGAGCTCGTGGCCATATCATTTGACGAAGAGTCGGCAAAGGTAAGCGGAATTCCAGTTAAATTCATTAATACTGTGCTTATAATCCTATCCGCACTCACTGTTTCTATTTCCATACCAATAGTCGGAATACTTCTAATCTCAGCATTAATAGTAGTGCCTGTAGTCACGGCCCTTCAGCTCCGCGTTAGCTTTGCCAAAACTATTCTATACGCAGAAATCTTCTCACTTTTCGGAGTGGTGGCCGGCATCTTTGCTTCTTTTTATTTAAACCTTTCGACCGGTGGCACCATAGTCCTCATAATGCTCGCCGTCTTCGCAGTGGTATTTTTATTCAATAATAACAGCCGTTCCATAGCATAGCACCTCAGTCACGCCCTGCATTAGCTCAGTAGTATCATAACGAACGCTGACTATAGCATTTGCCCCCATCTCTTCTGCATGTTTAATCATAAGCAAATAGGCATCTTCGCGAGTCTTTTCACATAGTTCAGTGAGCAAAGTAATATTTCCTCCGAGCAAAGTTTGAAGAGAGGCACCGATAGTGCCGACTATAGATCTAGACCTCACTATTATTCCCTTCACCACGCCCTTATTTTCCTTAATTTTCTTTCCCGGTAATTCGAGAGCTGTTGTAATATTTTTCTTATCTAATGTGTTCATAAATTTTATATTATAAAACTTTACTAAGCCTATAGCCTAAATAGATGCCGACGAGTGCACCCACCGAACTTAGAATGAGAGAAGAAAAAGAGATTTCTCCTTCGCCCCAAAGCATCGGTATGGCTCCGCCTACGGCGGAGCCAATTAACACCCCTCCCCAAATAAGTGATTTTGCGCTCATAATTACCCATAGTATATTACTTAATACTAAAATTTGGAAATAAAAGACATAGCAAAACCCAGCGAATCACCTAAGACTCGCTGGAAACTTTGCCTTCTTTTTTGACTAATTTTACGCTTCTTTTTTTAACCTAGGAAAGTTAGAGCCTTTCCTGTCTGTCCAGCGCGTCCTGTACGTCCTATTCTATGTACATAATCCTCATAAGTCGCAGGAATGTCATAGTTAATGACGTGAGTTACTAAAGGAATATCTAGTCCGCGAGCAGCCACGTCTGTAGCTACTAGGACATTCACATGATTTCCCTTAAATGACTGTAAAGCTCTCTGACGCTTACTCTGATTTTTATTTCCATGAATAGATTCAGCCTTAAAACCACGCTCAGTGAGAGTCTTTGAAAGTTTCTCTACGCCGTGCTTTGTTTTGCCGAAAATTAGAACCTTACTAAATTCAGGCTTGTTTAGAAGTTCATGTAGAACATCTATCTTTTGCTTATCTCTTCCGACGCGAATGACATCCTGATCAATGTTCTTAGAAGTATCTCCAGTCTTAACTGAAACAGTTTGAGGATTTTTTAAGAATTCTTTAATAAGCACACCGACTTCAGGAGAAGTGGTAGCTGAAAAGAAAAGAGTCTGTCTATTTGCCGGCATCTTTGCCATAATAAAGCGCATATCGTTTATGAATCCCATGTCTAGCATGCGATCCGCTTCGTCTAGAACGATAGTTCCGAACTGTGCTGGATTAATAGCACGTCTTTCTATAAGGTCTTTTAAACGCCCCGGGGTTCCGAAGACGAAATTATTCTTATATCTTAAATTATTTACTTGCTGGCTAATAGAGGCACCCCCAACACAGCAAACAGAAAACATTTTTAGGTTTCTGCCGAATTTTATAAATTCCTCATTAATCTGCTGAGCTAGTTCACGAGTCGGAACTATCACTAATATATTTTCATTAGGATTTTTTAATGCCTTATTTAATAAAGGCAAAAGGAAGGCCGCTGTTTTACCAGTACCTGTGTTTGCGATTCCGACCACATCATGTCCGTTCAAAACGAGCGGAATAGACTGATCCTGAATAGGAGTCGGAGTTATATATCCGATCTTTGTAATATTTGCCTTTATTCTTTCATCTATCTGAAAGTCTATAAAAGCATGCTTCGGCACATATGCGGGAGCATTTAAAATAGGCTCTGCTTTCTTTATAAAGCGGTTAGGGTCTATATATTTTCCCCTACTAAAAGAGGGCTTACCGCCGAAGCGTCTGCTTCGGTTATCATTTCTATAATTTTGTTTAAACATTTTTCAAACGCAAATTCTCGTGCGTCTTTCCAGTCTTAATATTAAAGTAAGGACGACTGGTTCTCTTCTGTTTCTATTAAGACGCAGATACACTAGAAATGCGATGAAACTTCTGAGATTTACTTACCAAATGAGTATATACTATAACGATATATTTGTCAAATCTTAGAATTTATATGCACACCATTTTACAATGGCCTCCAGCCACAGACGTATTATATAAGCCTATATTTAAAGTCCAAGTCCCATTTACATTATTATCAATAGTACACTGTCCTCCGCTCACTGCATTTTGCGTCAATGCGCATAAAGCATAGTTAGTTTTTTTAGTGACTGTTCCCTGACTACAAAGTATATCATTCACCGTATATCCACTAGAACCCAAACTACTATCGTGTAGGGCTGATTCCGTTCCAGAACATCCATTACCTAACGCTACATAATACCAGTCAGATGAAAGGTTATTTCCTCCAGAACCTCCCCCCGCCACACATCTCTTTTCGAGTTTTGTTACAGGCTGATGACCTTGAGCAATAGAACCAATGCCAGAATTATTTTCTGTTTTTTTGTTGCTAAAAATATAAGCAGTAGCACCACCAGAAGGAAAGGATATTGCTGTTGGGCTGACAATAGACGTGTAAAAATAGGGTGCGGTTCCAATATCAGGTGAAGTAGTAAATACAGTTCCAATAAACCTATATTCACAAGTCTTATCAAAATTACTAGTGTCAGTCAAGGGTACATTTTCCCAATTCGCCAATGTGCCAGTTCCTCCCCCGCTCGTAGCATCCGCCCAATGCCCGACTCCATTCACATCAGAGACGAGAACTTTTCCTGTAGCCTGGTTTCCATCTACTATCTGTATAGTACCGGGAGCTGAAGTAGTGCCGACTATAATATTACCCATGAATACTCGGAGATTCTGATAAACATCTAATCCATTCGTATCTGGAGCACTTACAGAAGTGTTTACCTGTAAACTACCTGTCTTATACTGTCTAGAAGCTCCTACGTTTACGGGAGCAGGGATATTACTATCTGGAGGATTAGCTGTGGGACCGGTCCAAACAGAGAGATATGAGAGGCCGAGGGTTAATGCTAGAGTGAGAACGACTATTTTTATAGATGAGATTATTTTAGTTTTCATGAATACATTTTATCATATAGAAAATATAAATGAAAAATGTACTGTTAATATGTATTTTTGATAAAAAAGTGACCACCTTTGTCTACTCTATAATCAGCCCGAAAATGGAGGATAAATAAATAGCCTGCCCTGCGCTCACTATAAGTCCTTTTACAGAATCCCTGTCTATATGAATATTTTCTATTTCAGAATCTTTTATCTTAACATCTTTAAGCGTGGATTTGGAAAATTGAGAATTCTTTAAATTACAATTATGAAATATCACGCCTTGCATATCCGCCCCCTGAAAATCCGCATCGCTGAGATCACTGTCCATAAAAACCATATTTTTTATCTTTGCAAATCTAAATGAAGAACCGATGCATTTCGATCCTTTAATTATTACATCACGAAAATTCGCCTGCATAAACTGCGTGCCCTGAAATCTAGACCTCTCTATTTCCACTCGCTCCAGATAGACCTGCTCCATCTTCGTACCAGCAAAGTCCACTTTCTTAAGAATGGAGTCAGTTATTTTTGCCTCAGATATAGTCGAGGATTGAAAAGAGATATCTTCGAGCATTGCTTCCCTAAATATTATTTCATCTATTTTCTTACCCTCAAAAGATATATCATGTGCAAAGGCAGATTCTATAGTAATAACGGATAAATCTTCACTTAAGGCAAAGTCTTTACTAAGCGTCGCCTTATCGAGCATCGGTTTTCTAATTTTCATTAAGTAAGTATATCAGAGTCGAAAAACTTTCGGAGACAGAACCCTTTCTTTTGCCCCTAAAAAATGGTAGAAATATGTCTACTATGATAAATAAGAAAAAGCCGGAATTACTGGCTCCTGTGCAGGATTACACTTCCCTAACGACCGCCATAGAGAATGGCGCAGATGCAGTGTTCTTCGGCATTAAGGGTTTTAATATGCGAGCTAGTGCGAAAAACTTTACCGTGAATGATTTGCCGAAAATCGTTAAAACGGCCCATGCGAAAAATGTAAAAACATATCTCGCCATAAATACGATTTTCTATGAAGATGAATTAAAAAAGATAAAAAATATTCTAGTTAAAGTGAAAAAGGCAAAAGTGGATGCCATCATCTGCTGGGACTTTGCCGTTATAGAAGAAGCGAAAAAATTAAAAATAGAAACGCATATTAGTACTCAGGCTAGCATTGCGAACTCTACATCTGCTGAATTTTACAGAAAACTCGGAGCGAAAAGAGTGGTCCTAGCCCGCGAATGCTCATTAGAGCAGATTAAGGAAATTAAAAAGCATACTAAAGCAGAAATCGAAATCTTTATACACGGCGCAATGTGTGTCTCCATCTCCGGCCGATGCTTCATGTCACAGTTCCTTTACGGAAAATCAGCGAATCGCGGAGAATGCGTTCAGCCCTGCCGTCGAAAATATTTGATTAAGGAAGTGGACGGAGAAAAGGAGCTGGAACTCGGCGAAGACTATGTTCTAAGCCCGAAGGATTTACGCACGCTCGACTTCATAGAAAAAATCCTAGATCTAGGCGTGGACTGTTTGAAAATAGAAGGAAGAAATAGAAGTCCAGAATATGTGGCTGTAGTAACCCGCGCATATAGAACTGTTATAGACTTTATTTATTCAGCAAAAAAGCGTGACGAGAAATTTAAGGCTGGACTTAGCGAATTAAAGGCAAAGCTTTCGACAGAACTGAACACAGTTTATCATCGCGGAAGTAGCAGTGGCTTTTTCCTCGGCAAACCGATGAATGAATGGACGACAGGTCCTGGCAGTCAGGCTACGAAAAAAAAGGAATTTGCCGGCAAAGTTTTGAATTATTATAAAAAAATAGGAGTAGCAGAAATACTTATTCAGGGAAATGGCCCGCTTAAGATAGGCGACTCTTTAATATTCCAAGGACCGACGACCGGAAGCGTCGAAGAAAAAGTATCCTCTATGGAAATAGATCATAAATCAGTAGACTCAGCTGAAAAGGGGCAAAAAATCGCCGTAAAGGTAAACGCCGTCCTCCGAAAGAATGATGACGTTTACTTTTTCAGATAGAAGATAGATATTTTTTATAGTTTTCTATTTTATTTACCCTATTAGTTTTATGCTGATAAGGTAATTTCAAATGAATATTTAAAAGAATAGAAGCATTTAGGGCCTCTCTATCATAAGGCTCACCGCCGAAATAACCATTAATTATTTCATCTGAGGTCGAAAAACTACCAGTAGAAGAGATCTGATTAGCTATAGTTTTTCCTAAATCTAAATATCCGATATTAAATCTAGGATTCGGATCGAAAACTGTGATAGGGTCTGTGGCAAAGATATTCGACATACCAAAGTCATCGTGACAGAAACTACTCTCTTTTCCCTCTCCTGCGAATCGAAGGAGTACTTCCCTCGCTTTTTCTATAGAACCCCCCGCACCTTCTAGTAGATTATTATCGAGAACATATTTAATTTTCTTTTCGACTTCAGCACTATAAAGCCAGTCTCTAAAGTTTTCAAATTCAGCCTTTCCTTCTAGTAAACGTCCGAAGCCCAGGGCGCGTGGCGAATGCATTTTTCGTAAAGTCGCACCCATTTGAAAACGTATCCCTTTTGCCTCGATTTCTTCTTTGCTATATGCTGTGCTTAATACGGGCGCATCTATGTACTCGATAAGGTCAAAAGAATGCTCCCCGAACATTCCAGAATCTATAACATGAGGAACCCTAACTCCAGCCACCTCCCAAGCTTTTAAAAATTCTGCACTACCCAGAGAATGAGCGAGGCTCAAAGCTATTTTTAGAACTAATTTTTCATCCGGCGTTTCTATAAAGCCAACGAGAGATGAAACCCCCTTATCAAAAAAAGTGACAGAAACCTCTTTGCCTTTAAATCTATCATTTGAGGAAATATATTCTTCAATATGTGGAATGAGGGCCATTCGCCTTTCATTAAATTTAGCATCCACTTCATATGGCGATAATTTCGGCTGATTCTTAAAAGTTATTATCGGCAAATTTTCTAAAGGCTTTTCTTTTTCTTCCATACTTGAATTATATCTTCTAATGCAAATAAAAAACAGCACCGCCTGCGAAGGTGGTGCTGACCGTCTAAAGGGCAAAGCTAGCGCCCGAGTTAGTGAAAACCGAAGACCAAATATTTGAGCACAACTCCGAGCTCGAAGATCCACTCAGTCACTTTGAAAAGCGGTGTCGCGAGGAAGAATAAACCGATAGAGATGACACAGCCTTCGATGTACATCTTCACAGTTAATTCGTTGTTCGTGTACCCGGTCAACCTCATCATAAAGAGCGGGAAGCTCATTAAGGCTGAAGCCTGCAGAAAGATGAGGCAGGAAGCCCTCATTCCTGCGTCTTTCCAAAGGTCCTCGACTATCGATGATACAGAATTCGGAGTAGGCACGATGGCCGAACCGAAAACGAAACCAAAGATACGATGCTCTCTCATGAAGCTGATAATGTTTTGATCGTATATTTTCACGACCATCACACCGAGTGACATTACAGCGATCAGTGTCACGATTATCGGCAGGAACTTCGAGCCGAAGACTAAGGCAAATTTTGCCCAGTCTTTCCCTACAGGCTGGGCCCATGCCGAAAACGGCGAGGACGCTGGCCGAGAGTGCAGAATGGCCCAAATTTCTACTATCAGGAACAGTAGTAATGGCCCTAACTGCCAGCAAAGTGCCCTATCAAACTTCAAAGGACTAGTCCTGAAAAGCCCGATGCTTATGAGGACTAACCCCGCTATCACGAGGCCACAGTTAAGTGGCGAGAACGTTATCACATTCTTCATTATCAATATTTCCTTCCATTTTTCCCGAGTTTTATCTCAAAAATCTATATGCGCCGAATAGAACACTACAGTATTAGTGCCCTATTGTCAAATTAGCGAGTTTTCCCAACTTCCCTTCTTACGCCCCTAAACCATCATCTTTAATAAATCTCTCTTTAAATTCTTCGGTGAATTACTGATAGTTTTCCAATGCTTTTTCAAATCCTTTGCTAAATCATTTATTTCCTTCTTACTAGCCTTCATCCCCTTTTCATATTCGGTGGCTACAGAATCGATCACTTCATGATATTTTGATTGCCCGACTGAATTTGCCTTTTCTCTGTATGGAAAAATGCTTAAAAATAGTTTTAAAAGTCGCTCATAATCATATACAAAATAAAAGGTCAGGATAAAAGTGGAAATTATGGAAAATACAGTCATCACTATAGCGCTAGTCGAAGCGAGGACGGAACTCGAATATGATTATAAATAGTGAACAATGCTAAAATTAGTGAAATATTGTCCGATTAATGGCAAATGTTTTAAGGTAACGTCAATGCTCGTAAAAAGCTGTGGGAGCTGGCCGTTTACTAGATTAGGAATAATCATGAGGCCGATTATTGCGAAAGGAATTAAAAGAATGAGGAGGATTATAAAAGTGCAAAGGAGTACTGGTATTTTAGTCTTTCTGTGAAGTGAATGGACGAGTGGATGAAGTGACGCAGTTAGAACTAAGGTAATGATAATAACCACGAAAGCGCCGAGCGCCTCCCAGCTAAGTGGATGTTCGTGTATTTCCATATATCATTATGACAATGCATCTATTCAGACGGCCTTAAAGAGAAAACATTACAATGCTGAATTTGTAAATTAAAAAACCCGCCGACGTTTTGCACGCAGGCGAGATATGTTTAACAAAACTAATCACAAAAACAGTCAAAGCTTTTTCTGATCTATGGCAATGAGGACACCCACCCCGTATTTCTTACCCTTTGACCAATTCATCAATTTCCTGTTTTCGGGTAGCAAGTTATCAAATGTCTCCTTGCCCACTTCTTGCTCCCGTATGATTACGAGGAAGACCTTTTCCTTTTCTCCCTCCACGGTAGCCAGTGTTCCACTCTCACCATGCATGACCTGCCAGTCAAAGATGAAATGAAAAATACCAGGCGTCACTTCGACAGACAGAACATTTTGGATGGTCTTTTTCGGATAAGTTTTGAAGTGAATCTTTGCCGGCCAAACCTTTGCGGCATAATCCTTTTTCTCCCATTCTCGAAATCTGTTCATAGAAGCCGGAAGAGATAACATCGGAAAATCAGTCCTATTTGTATAGATTCTACAGAGAATTGAATCATCTGTATCGGTCTCATTAGCCGACTCCCTAGAAATGATAGGCATGATTTTCTCAGTTCCAGTGAATTCATTTGGACAGATTTTCCTCCATCCGAACTGTCCAGATGCATCCTCGAATACATGATAAGCTGTCATCAGATGATTCGGGAAGCTTCCAAGTCTCGTCCCAGTCCCGCGTAATTTCCACGTATCGTATTCATTGTAACGAAACATGATGTGAACTGGAAGGTTGCCGTACTCATCAGCCCCCTTCGCATTCTCTGAAATCCAGACATGCCTCTCTTCGATCTCTTTCGGAGCACCGAAAAGGCCGATAGCCTCAGCTTTCTTATGCACGCTATCCCGTTTCATATCGATGAATGCTGGGACGAGATAAAGACTGAGACAGAAAAGTATGACCAGAAAGAAAGCTGATAGGCAGTTAAACCTTACACGCCTTTTCGCTTTTTGCTGTTGATTTGTTTTCAAATTTACCTCCGATTTGAGTTTGTTGTTTTGAGTCAAATGGCCACTATAGCCAAATCACTCAGAAAATCGTTTGATATTCCTATTTTACACTAACATATCGTATGGAACTGTCAACTTTTCGCTTTTTCTTTAAATTTTTCCGATGAGATCCGTTCCGGGCTTTAAAGTCTCTTCTCCAGGTTCCCAGCTCGCAGGGCAAACTTTACCTTTATTTTCCCTGACGAATTTCGCGGCCTGTAATTTTCGAAACATTTCCTTTGCACTTCGGCCTATATCATTATCATGTATTTCTGCAGTCTTTAATACACCGTCTGGATTTATTATGAAAGTTCCGCGAAGAGACATTCCATCATCTTCTATATATGTCCCGAACATTTCGGATATTCGGCCTGTCGGATCTGCGAGCATGGGATATTTAATTTTCCCGATGGCTGGCGAAGTATCGTGCCACGCTTTATGTGCAAAGGCAGTATCAGTACTTATACTCATAATTTCGCCATTCATCTTTTTCACTTCATCATAATACTTTTGTGCATCCTCTAATTCTGTAGGGCAAACGAAAGTAAAATCCGCCGGATAGAAAACGAGTACCACCCATTTGCCTTTATAGGAAGAAAGCTTTACTTTTTTAATTTTTCCATTCTGATAAGAGTCTAGCTCGAAATCTGGGACTATTGAATTTATTTTTATCATAAATGAATTATATCAATACAAACATAATTTACCAATTCCTAAATAATAATCTAGCTGTAGCATTAATCACATTTGATATATAATTTTTACTATTACTGAAAGACTCGACAGGCGTAGATGCCGGGGTTATGGTCGGAATCGGGGTCGGAGTTAGGCTAGGGGTCGGGCTCGGAGATGGAGGTAATGTTGGAGTTGGAGTTGGAGTGGGTGCGGGAGTGAAAACGCTACCTCCTCCACCACTAGAGGCTTTCACTTTCGGTATTGGTGGAATAACTGGGGTGGATGTAGCTATACTTGGCGGTGTTGACGTGGATATCGTTACTGGTTTAACGGCTATCTGCGTCGTGGCACCTAAGGCATATTTCGGATTATCGGAAAGATAAACATAATAATTCGGTACCACTATTTTTGTACTTGTGGAAGTATTAAAGAGTACTATAGAGGTCTCAAAACCAGAAGTTATATCTATGAATTTATTACACGAATCACCTTTCCCTGTAACTCCGATAGGACAGGCTAAATATAGCGAAGCGCGAATAGTATCTAAAGGAAATTTAAATGTGAGTTTTACAATATCACCAGAATTAGTACTCGAGGCTGAAGGTATAACAGATGGTTTACTTAGGGTTGGTAGTGTAGTCGTGGATACTGGAACTGGTTTAACGGCTATCTGCGTCGTGGCACCTAAGGCATATTTCGGATTATCGGAAAGATAAACATAATAATTCGGTACCACTATTTTTGTACTTGTGGAAGTATTAAAGATGGCCATGGTAGCAAAGGAACCAAAAGTCACATCCATGAATTTATTACATGCATAACCTCCACCCTTCTCTCCGACAGGAGAAACTAAATATACTCCCACAGGACAGGCTAAATATAGCGAAGCGCGAATAGTATCTGAAGGAAATTTAAATGTGAGTTTTACAATATCACCAGAATTAGTACTCGAGGCTGAAGGTATGACAGATGGTTTACTTAGGGTGGGCGGTGTAGACGTGGGCGAAACGAAAGATAAAATACCCGTCTTTAAGCCTAGTGAAATGGGCGCCGTTTTATTATTTGCCGTAAAACTACTTAATTCTGCATAATAGTCTCCTTCTAGATTTTTATATTCTTGAGTATGCCAATCCCAATATTTATATTCAGCATCAAAGCTAATTACAAAATGCGTAATAGTATTAGGTGGAATTAAATAATATGGTCCGATAGTGTCTGGCAGATTAGGTTCTATCCTATATGACGGCCATACATTATAAAGTAAATAATTATTGTTAGTGGTCGTCGATCCCATGAGGTTAATTGTGAAAGATCCTATTTTAGAAACTCGGAGAGTCGAAGAACCTGTTTTCACATCTATGGCAAAAGAACCGTTTAATAAATCAGGATTATTTTTTTCTTTCTCAAAAACACTCTGACCACTAGATGTAGCCGAGACTCCGTATGCTACATCTACCTTCGGGGCACATTTATTTTTAAAACTATTAAGGTGAGAATCAAATTCCTCAGAAGTAAATGGTAATTTTATGTTTAATGGACTATAACTTTGACCCATACTTATAGCGAAACCTTCGGAGTCAAAGTATTTAGCGTATTGATAAAATCTTATTTTTATATAGTCTATCAGCATCGACTTATCTACGTCTGTATAAGGAAATTCATTAATAAGAGTAATCATCTTATCCAAAGAAGAGGAATCACCGAATATATTTCTAGCAATATTATAGTAGGCGATTTGATATGCCGATCTAGAGCTAACAGGCAGCTGATTAATCATGTAGGGTATCCCGTAATTACTAGGATCACTAACACTACAGGAATATGATGCATCAAAACCATGTGGTATTATCTCTCCATTCCCTGTAGTTTTATTTATTCCCCAGTCCTCATTATGGAGAGTACTCATATCAGATAAATCGAGGAATTCTGTTAGCAAAAGAAATCGTAATGTCGTATTTGGATCAAAAGTTATATTCTGTAAAACTGAATCATCAGCCTTATTTATAATTTTTGCAGATGTAAGCCTATTAACTATATCAAATTTCCATGTAGATAATCCTCTTTCCAAATCACCTGACTGATATAGAACTGGGTCTATATTAAACTGTTTCGCAAAAGATACTTCATCTTTATCTTCATTATCTCTTTGCACCATCATGTATCTAAATGACTGTCCGGCATATCCGGGTTCAGAGGTATTGTTGAATTGTATATTTGCAAAACCGATCACATCCATCGTAGGAATATCAAAGGCCCTAAATATTTTAAATATGGAATATTCTCTTAATGAAACATTTAACTGGCCATAAAATCCGACAGTTCCACTGGGTATGTTATAGTCATTCCAAATATCGCATTCAGGAATTAAACGTACAGTCTTATATTTTAATGAGGAATACCCTGGATAAGTAGTTAATCCGTGGAACTTATCATGAAAGCCACTACCATGACCACCGTCAAACTTAATATTTAATACAGGAGGAGCACACTGACTACGGCTACTTCCCTTTTGCTCATATTCGACATCCCAGTATTCTACGACTTTATTACTAGCATCATACTGTTTTAACTCTGCCGTAGTATCTGCGCTTCCACTATTAGTTAATGATTTTCCCTTAACATCCATACTCATGTTCAGGACTGAGTAGGTTAAAGGAGTAAAATTATTCGTATTTGAAAAAGCATCTATAGCTACCGCCTGGTTATATACGCCAGCACTAGAGAATGAACTAATATTTCCAGCGAAAACTATTAGTAATAAAACTGAGAATAAAACTAAAACAGAAGCCTGATAGATATTTTTCTTTTTCATTAATAAAGTATAACACGTAAGAGAGTATTTTAATGTGTATGAGAATATCTAAATGTGGATATCTAATAATAAAAAATCAGTCTAGCATCTGGAACTAGACTGAAAGACCGTCGAAGACTTCAAAGGTAAGGGGTGCCGAGAAGTTTCCTCGCGCGGGAAGGATGAAGTAGTTTACGAAGTGCCTTCGATTCTATCTGGCGAATGCTCTCCCTATGTTTCTTTCGAATGAGTCCGGCACATTCCTCGAGCGTCTTATTTTCGAAAAACCTTATTCTTATGACATAATGATCACTTTTACTTCATCATCTCCTACCTCCACAGAAACTTTTCCACCCTTCTCACTATTTTCAAATGCATTCTTTGATAATTCGAGTATTTGATATCCGATAACTGAATGTCTATTATATCCCCGTTTTGGAAAATAAAAAACCACCTCAGAACTTTCGTAATGAGGTGGTGGACAAACAGAGCTTCACGTCTTCGACAGGGCGATTTTTAGCCCGAGCGCGATGAGTAAAGCCCCCGTAACTCTATCTATTGAGACAGCGAAGTGTTCGAAGGCCGACTTCACTTTGCCAAAAGTTAGAACGGTGGCGAGTAGCGAAAACCAGATTATGGCGATAGCCACGATTTCCAGCCCGTATGCATACCGGTATAATGCCGGTGTCGAAGGCGTAATGAATACGCTGAAAAGACTGATGAAGAACAGAGCACATTTCGGATTTAGGATATTTGTAAGAAGTCCTATACGAAATGCTTTCCATGCGCTCATTCCGGAAACCCTCTCTACTTTCGAAGCCACATCTCCCGAAGCTTCTGCCGACTTCTTCTTTGCACGAAGCACGCCGATTCCGAGGTAAATGAGGTACAGTGCACCGATCCATTTCAGAATGGCAAAGAGTAGCACAGTTTTCGAGATAACGTAGGAAATACCGAGAATAGATGAGGCGACCCACCATAGATTCCCAGTGGCTATTCCGAGCGCCGTCGCAATACCTACCCGCTTCGAATGAAGTAGGCTCATACGCGTGACGATGATAAAATCTGGTCCAGGGCTCATAACAGCCAAAGCCCCCACCGCGAACACCGTAAAGAATGAACAGTCCATAAACATTGATCTGGTTAATACCCAACTTTCGCTTTTGAAGCCGAACACTTGTATCATTCATAAATGAAAAAAATTCTAAAAAATACTCACATATTTCGAACGAAGAAAGAAAAGAAATAAAGATTCTTTTGAATAAGGGATACTCTCA
>Ga0194063_10000679_pt1 | contig 24111 bp, 20 predicted proteins | sample SepL3720m_MetaG_FD_155459 | JGI IMG/M metagenome (GOLD analysis project Ga0194063, IMG submission 155459) | Anoxic zone freshwater microbial communities from boreal shield lake in IISD Experimental Lakes Area, Ontario, Canada - Sep2016-L373-20m | ecosystem: Environmental > Aquatic > Freshwater...
ATATAGTGTATTATAGCATATTACTATAGGTATTGCAATATTCTATTAATGAACTCAGATTAATAATTATAAGGCCAAATGGAGACTGATTCGAGGCTAGCCGCATTTCTAACAAATATTTGTTATAATTTACCTATGAATTGGTTTGTTTTGACGATCATCAGTGCTGTGTCCTATGCTGCGGCTGAGATCATTAGCAAATATGTTTCAGATAAGAAATCTGAACCTGTCTTTATCGGGATTATTGCTGCAATCTTTACTACCCTTATCTCATTTCAATTTGCGCGTTTTGGTCCAATGACTCTTCCAACCAATGCCCTTGCACTTGCTGGGCTTGTCGCATCGGCGGCTTTTGTCGCAATAGGAATAGTTACCTACTATCAAGGTCTCAAATATTCTGATGTGTCTGAATTTGCATTATTGAGTAGAAGTAAGATGCCACTAATGGTGTTAGGTGGTGTGTTGATATTCAAAGAACATTTTTCTTTACTTCAAATTATTGGGGGAGTTTTTGTACTATATAGCGTTTTTCTCCTTTCCTGGGAAGGAGGGAAGTTTCACTTTGGCAAAGGAGCAAAGTTTGCCATTGCTACATCTATTTTATTTTGTATTGGAGCATTGTGTGACAAGGCTGTCATTCCATACTACACTGCCATCATGTATACATTCCTCGTATATTTACTCACTGTAGCCTTTATGTTCCCACTTGCAGTATCGCGCTACATTGAGGGAGCAAAGCTGCCGAGCAAAAAAACAGTTGGAATACTTGCACTCGTTGGGGCACTTTATGGAATTTCTGGGTATTGCATCTTCGCAGCATACTTAGTACAAGGACCTGTATCTCTTGTTACTCTTGCAAGCCAATTTGAAATTCCAATAGCAGTATTATGGGGGATCCTTGTATTAAAAGAACGAAAAAAAGTCTTTTCGAAACTCGTGAGCATGGCGCTTCTGATAGCGGGAATCCTATTACTCAAGTAGATTCACAATTCTCTTCAAAAAAATGGGGTGACTGACGGGAGTTGAACCCGCAACATTCGCCTCCACAGGGCGACGCTCTAACCAGGTTGAGCTACAGTCACCAATGAATGTACATTATACAGCGTGAGATACTATTTCGAAACTGGATTTATCTTGTATCTTCCATATAAAGGCAGTATTATAAGTGCGTATGAAGCTAAAGCAAATAGAAGAAATAGCAAAAAAAAAGGTGCCGATCTGGCAACCTACGCTACTTGTGACACTTCTTGTGCTTGGCTATACTGTGGTTCCCATCCTCGCAAAAAAGTCTGCAGCTCCCCCTAAGCAGGAAACACTCGGCACTACACTTGGTATAGAGACACTCGCACCTTTGACGAATGAGGTAAAAAACAAAGCAATCAATTCAACAAAACCCTATATTGCACAAGCCCAAGAGCAGGCGGGGGCAGTACTCGGTATTGCGCAGAATACGGTACAAACCATTGTCCAAAATATTGCTTCAAAGTCGGCTGAGACAGCACAAGAGTTTGTGTTTGACAATACCATTGGAAAAATTCTTCAAAACATAAAAACCCTCCCAACTGATCAACAAGAGCTTATCCAAAAAGCTATTTGCAAATAACAGGTCATTTTGGTATCTTTATACCACTATGGAAATAAAATACTTAGCACACTCATCCTTTTTGATAAAAACAAAAGATGCAAAAGTCGTAACTGATCCCTTTGATCCAGCAATGGTTGGACTTAAATTTCCAAAACAAGAAGCAGATATAGTCACTGTTTCTCATGATCATAAGGATCATTCTAATGTATCGCTCATCGAAGGAGCTCCACTTATTCTTACATGGCCAGGTCAATTTGAGAAAAAAGGTGTACGTATGTGGGGATTTCGTTCCTATCATGATAAGGTTGAAGGAAAGGAACGAGGGGAAGTGGTTCTCTATAAATTTGAAGCAGAAGGAATCTCGTTGTTACACTGTGGCGACCTTGGTGTCATTCCACCAGAGGAGACGCTGGACGAGATAGGAGATATTGACATTCTTATGGTTCCCGTCGGTGGAAAATATACATTGAACTCAGATGAAGCCCTCCAACTTATTAAAAAGATTGAACCAAGCATAGTGATCCCCATGCATTATGGGAGAGAAGGGCTTGCAATTGAAGGTCTCGCGCCACTTGATGAGTTTCTCAAAAAGATGGGAGTTGAGCAAAATGAGCCACTTGAAAAACTAGTTGTAAAAAAAGAAGATTTTACACTTGATCAAGCAATGAGAGTGGTTATATTGAAATAACTATTTTCCCTTGGATTTTTTAGATTTTTTAATTTTGATTTATCACTATGTCCTCAGGCTCACATGCGCTTCGTCTCCCACCTCAGGATCTTGATGCGGAAAAATCCGTACTCGGCGCAATTCTTGTTGACTCTTCGGCTATCAGTCTTGTTGCTGAGTTTCTTCGTATTGATCATTTCTATATGCGCAATCATCAACTTATATATGCGGGCATGTTGGAGTTATTTGAACAACAACAACCAATTGATGTTGTCACCCTCAAAAACCAACTGCAGAAAAATGGCTCTATAAAAGATGCAGGCGGCGGTCCTTATCTTGCTGATTTGATTAACTCCGTTCCTACATCTGCGAATATTGAAAATTATGCACACATTGTTAAAGATCAATCTACAAAAAGACGACTCATAGAACTTGCTTCGCGGACAGCTGATCAGGCATTTAATGAGACGGGCGACATCAAACAGATGTTAGATGAGGTGGAGTCAGATATTTTTGCCATAGCACAGCAGCAATCTCATCGTGATTTTATCGAACTCAAGGAGATAGTCGCAAATAGCTTTGAGCGATTGGAAGATTTTATGAAAAATGGATCTGGTATGCGAGGGGTGCCTACAGGATTTATTGATCTTGATAATAAGTTGGCCGGTATGCAAGCCTCAAATCTGATTATTCTTGCTGCCCGACCTGGTATCGGAAAGACAACCTTTGCACTTAATATTGCGTCTAATGTAGCTCTCAAGGCTAAAAAAGGCGTTGGTTTTTTTTCACTAGAAATGAGTAAGGAAGAACTTGTTGATCGTCTACTCGTTGGTCAGGCAGATATTGATGCATGGAGATTAAAAACAGGTAAATTATCCGATGACGACTATCGCAGACTTACACAAGCCATGGGAGAGCTTTCAGAAGCCCCAATTTATATTGATGATACGCCAGGAGTCTCTATTCTTGAAATGAGATCAAAGGCACGCAAACTCAAAGCAGAAAAAGACATACAGCTTATTATCGTTGACTACTTACAGCTTGCTGATCCAGGAAAACGATTTGAATCTCGCGTCCAGGAGGTTTCATTTGTATCTCAAGGATTAAAAAATCTTGCGCGTGAACTTAAAGTCCCAGTCATTGCGCTTTCTCAGCTTTCCCGTGCTGTCGAACAGCGTGGAACAAAAAAGCCTCAGCTTGCCGACCTTCGCGAGTCGGGCGCAATTGAACAGGATGCAGACGTAGTAATGTTTCTCTATTATGAAGATGAAAGTGAAGACTTACTCAATGCAAGTAAACGCATGGTCAAACTCTACATGGCGAAACACCGCAACGGGTCAACAGGAGAGCTGGATCTTATGTTCCGTGGAGACCGCGTCAAATTCTACTCTATTGATAAAACTGCTGTTACCGTATAATACATAGTATTAACAATATTATTTATAATCACTATGGCACGAGTTGTTGTAAAGATAGCAAAAGGTCCTCATGAAGTAAAACCTTCAAAAAAATCAGTATTAATTTGCATGTGTGGATTATCAAAAAATCAACCATTTTGTGATGGGTCACACAATAAGACATTAGATGAGAAAGACGATGAGCTGTATCAATATGATGAAAAAGGAAAGAGAATGGAAGAGTGCTGTGAAGATGATCATGAACATGAACATGATCATGAAGATAAAAAAGAGGGTGGATGTTGTGGGGGAGGATGCTGTGGAGATAAAAAAGATAAATAAGTTTGGGCTATCTCCAGATTCTGTCGCTCGTACTATCCCCCGTCAGTACTCCAAAATCTCGTAAGCCTGCTGGCAACGAATTTTGTGCGTGCTGCCGGGTACCCTTTACTCGCTGTTCATTTTGTATAGAGTATTAATAGAGAGGTTGCTCCCTCGAAGGAGGGAGTTCAAACGACAATTTCATTAATTACCAATATGAAAAACAAAAAAAACATTATCTTCGACTTTGACGGGACACTTGCAGATACGATACCCGTAATGCTCACAATGATTGAAGAGCTTGCAACCGACGCAGGGTATAGTAGAAAGATTACAGCGGAGGATTTGGAGTGGGTACAAAACCATGAATTAAAAGAGATACCAAAAAAATTTGGCATTCCATGGGTCAAAATTCCCTATCTTCTTATAAAGGGAAGAGATTTATTAAATAAACAGATGTTTTCCATTCCGCCATGCAAAGGAATTCTTGAATTATTACAAGAATTGAAAAATAAAAAGTTTACGTTAGCTGTGCTTTCTTCAAATAGAAGAGATTCGATTCAAGAGTTTATTATTAAGCATAATCTTGAACCATATTTCGACTTCGTCCATAGTGAGCTGAATATTTTTGGCAAAGACAAAGCTCTTCTTTCGCTTCTTAAACAGCACAAGATGTCTATTGAAGAATCTATCTATGTAGGAGATGAAACGCGCGACATTGAAGCATGTAAAAAAATTAATCTTGACTGTATTTCGGTCACTTGGGGATTTAATTCGGAAGAATCACTAAAAAAATTTGGAGCAAAATATGTTGTTAACAATCCAGGACAGTTCATGAAACTATTTCCATGAAATTCGCAGATGTTCAAGATCTTATTCGTCTTCCATACTTTGAATTCGACAAGAATGAAAGAATTATCTTGAAGGCGGAATATCATAAGTATCGCATTATCGATGCACATACCCATCTCGGTTGGTCATATTTATTTTCTCACGCCGTTGATCTTTCTCTTCAGTATGAAAGAACCAATTATTTTTTTCCTGAAAACAATAATGCATTCGATATATCCCACTATACTGCAGTAGATTTTGAAGTTAAAAATGCAAAAAAAGCTCGGTTTGAAACTGTTCGAGGCGCATTTAATGCAGAAGGATATAGCAAGACACATACAATACCAAACATACTTGCAGAGATGAAAAGAATGAGGATAGAGCAGTCAATAATTCTTGCGATAGACTTTCCCTTAGTATCTCGTAATAGTGAGCATATTTTACAATCAATTAAATTACATAAGGAAGGAGCAAAACATCTTGTGCCTTTTATCTCTCTTCATCCTTTGGAAACAAATAAAGAACAAAAACTCAAAACATTTATTGCACAAGGTGCGAAGGGAATTAAACTGCATCCTCAAATTCAGCTTTTTAAACCAACTCATAAGGGGGCATATGAAATCTATGAGTTAGCAAAAATCTATAATCTGCCGATATTATTCCATACGGGATTAAGTCCGATATCTCCAAAATGGCAACGAAAATTTGTAGACTTTTCCCATTTTAAGCAAGTATGTATAGACTTTCCTCGCAATCTATTTATTTTTGGGCATGCAGGAGTACTTGATTATAAAGACGCTATGTATCTTTCAAAAAAATATAGAAATGTGTTTCTAGAACTCAGCGGGCAGCCACCACAAATAATCAAAGAAATGATTAAGATAAATGGACATGAAAAACTTCTTTTTGGATCTGATTGGCCCTATTATCCATCAGTGTTACCACTTGCAAAAGTGCTTTTAGCGACTGAAGGAATGAAAGATGACATAAGAGGATCAATCTTGAGCGGAAATATAGAAAGAATATTGAAAGATTAATGTAGTCGATAGGTAAAAATTTTATGAACTCCCTCTACTAATTCCTCTTTGTATTTAGGAAGGTATTTTACCTGGTAGAAGTATGACACAAGATCAAATCTACCTATTTGTTTAGAGATATTCAAAACAGCCTTTTCTATAAGCCAGGGGGAAATATAGATATAGAAAGTTGTAAAGTCGAAAGTCTTAAAGTTCATAAATTCAGTATAACGACAGGAGAACATATCTCGATTCAAAATACAGATATTAGTTCGGTTGGGGTGAAACAATCTCCGAACATATAAAATAAAGAGTAATATGGGATTGATCTCAACTGCAACAAATTTTGTATTTAGCTTGTCATGAAGAGCTTTATTTGCCGCTTTAAAAATCACTATTCCATCACCAGCTCCAAGATCGATAATTGTCTGATTATTTCTAATATGGAGGGCTTGAAGTATCAAGGGAATGTCTTTTCCATTTGATGGGAAATAAGGGACTGGAGAAAACTGAGGAAAGGCAAAGACAATAATTATTGCAAATACACAAATAGTAAAAAAAATAATCAAATACATGGATTAATCATAGCAAATGGTGGTGATATACTAGTAATCATATGAAAAGAAATATAGGTATAGGAATTGTAGTCCTCATTGCTGTTATGTCAGTTTTACATACACCTGTTCGCGCAGAAGTGATTCGCAGCTACGATGCGCAGATTGCGGTTCAAAAAGACGGGGAGATTGAGGTAAAAGAAAAAATTGAATACGATTTTGAATATCTGTATAAACATGGAATTTATAGAGAAATTCCTTATATCAAGAAGAATAGCGACGGTAAAGAGTACAAACTGGAAGTAAAAATAAAAAGTGTAGTGGATGAAAGTGGTAAAAAATATGAGTATTTAATAAGTGACGTAAATGGGCAAATGAATATAAAAATCGGAGACGCAAATAGGACGATTACCGGTCTGCATACATATTCAATTACATATAGTGTAAGGGGAGCTCTGAGCTATTTTTCAAATAAGGATGAACTCTATTGGAATGTAACGGGTAATGAATGGCAAATACCACTTCAAAATGTCAGCGCCACGGTACGACTTCCTTCCGATATTGCAATAAGCGATATACAATCTATCTGTTATACCGGACTATCGGGTAGCTCTCAAAAAAACTGCAAGATAATCTCTGAGTCAGCGAGCACTACTATTTCTACATCTCAGCTCAGTTCAAACGAAGGACTCACACTTGTCATTGGGTTCCCCAAAGGACACGTTGCTATTATTGAACCTGTTGAATACACTGCGTTTGAAAATACGTGGTATGGCAAGCTACTATTGGGCCTTCTATTCGGCTTACTAGGCATAATTGCATTGATATGGTATCTATTTTTGCCCATCTATATTCCTTTGAAATGGTATTTAACGGGGCGCGATCCTCGTTCAGAAAGTGTGCGCATTTGGTTTGATCCACCGCAAACAAAAAAAGGAAGAAAACTGACGCCTGCTGAAACAGGATCCTTAGTCGATGAAACAGTAGACATGAAAGATATCTTTGGCTCGATAGTCCATCTTGCACAGAGAGGATATTTCAAAATAATAGAGGATAAAAAAGGAGAATTTACCTTTGTAAGAAAAAGTGGATGGAAAGTGGATAGTTCGCTTCTGAATTTTGAAACAGAGCTTCTTGATGGTCTATTTAATGGAAAAGATGAATGCAAGATAAAGGGAAGGGATCTGGGTAGCACGATGGAATTAGTGACGAACAGCTTATACAAACAAGTGGTCAAGGATGGGTTTTTTAAGATAGATCCTCAAACAACTCGTGGAAAATATTATGCCCTTGGAGGTATTGCACTGTTCACAGGGAATATTTTTCTTGCTATAGTTGCAATTCTATTTGCAAAATTTATGCCAGCAAAGACGAGTGAAGGTGCTCAGCAGGCAAGCATAGGAAAGTCGTTGAAAACATTTCTCACCTCACAAGATAGACAGTTTGCTTTTCAGGCAAAGAATCAAATGATGTTTGAGAAATTACTGCCTTATGCTATTGCATTTGGAGTTGAAAGAATATGGGCTGATAGATTTAAAGATATTGTGCTTTCTAACCCTAGCTGGTATGTGGGAAATAATAGTTCAACATTCAATTCTATTTATTTTGCAAATTCGATGCATCGATCAGTAAGCACGTTTTCATCTGCTGCGACCCCAACACGTTCCAGTTCTGGATTTTCCTCAGGATTTAGTAGTGGGGGAGGTTTCTCGGGTGGAGGAGGCGGTGGAGGTGGGGGGGGAAGCTGGTAAATTTGATATAATGGGTGGGTTAACGGCGCGATGTTGGAATGGCAGACAAGTTAGTCTCAAAAACTAATGAGGGTAACCTCGTGAGGGTTCGACTCCCTCTCGCGCCACTTGATTTTTGATAAAACTTCAGATGATAACTAGTCAAAGTTTAATTACTTCATGCTGTACAGGCCTTGCATTCTCTTCATATTTAGATAAAATGTATTTTCAATGGCTGAAATTTTAAAAGTTGAAATGCTTCCTCCTTTACGAAATGAGCTTCAGATGTTTAGAAGAGATCGATTAAATCATCTCCCTACATTTTCATCTGACGGAAGAAAGCTTGGTATGGCCCTATCACTTGGATACCCCGGATATAACACATCAGAGGTAGCTACAGCTTCAGAACAGGCAGAGCTAGCGTGCCATGCCCGGAATGGAGTAGGTGTAATAGGACCTACCGATATTGCAGGAGTTCCCTATCCGCTCATTGTAGTCCAAGAAAAAGGGAGAGCAGTAAAGGATGCGATGAATTTACATCCGACTGAGTACGGTGCATTCATTGTTTCTGACACTGTTTTTTATATTGAAGATCCTGATAGGCTATTATCATTTACTGCACATAAGCCCAGGACACCTCAAGACAAAATCGACTTAATAAGACTTCTTATGGGCGCTTCCGAAAAAGGAGGTGTTCATCTTTCTACTATGGCTGGATTGTATCGATTTGAACATAATCATCCCGATCCATTAGCTGATGAACTATATATGGTGCAAACACACCTAGGCCTTATTAAGAAGAAACTAGATATGGGAAATATATTTAATATACTTTCTTCAAATGGGGGAAAAAAAGGTACCGCAGGCGGCCTTACTGTTCCCACTGCACTTGCCCACCTTGTTGAGCCACAAGAAGCGCTTGCTGTTGATGTATACAGATTTGGTGAAGATTTGAAGGTTGTGAATAAATATGGAATCATCCATCCAAAAGATGCAAAAACGGTTTTAATCCCAAGCTATAAGGATCCAGACGAGCTCAATAGAATAGGCGTTGGCTTTATAAGTTAAATAAATATATATAATTGACGTAGATATGAAGACGCAAAGACCCTTAATTATCGGCATAGCAGGTGGGACAGGATCTGGAAAGACGACAGTTGCTAAAAAAATCAAAGATCACTTTGGTCAAGATGTTCTCTATATTCCTCATGATAATTACTACAAAGACCAATCGGAGCTTTCTCTGAAGGAGCGCGCAAAGACAAATTATGATCATCCCACTGCTTTGGATACAGACTTGTTAGTCCAACACGTTGAAACTCTTATTTTGGGAAAATCAATTCAGATGCCTCTTTATGATTTCGCGACTTCAAACAGAATGAAGGAGACAACAATGGTTTTTCCAAAACCGGTTATTATCGTTGAAGGAATACTTATATTCGAGCATGAAAAGTTGCGGGAGCTTATGGACATAAAAATATATGTGGATACGGATGCAGATATCCGACTTGGAAGAAGAATTAAACGAGATATACAAGAAAGAGGACGGACCATTGAGTATTCGTTGAATCAATATTTATCCCAATCTCGACCGATGCATTTAGCCTTCGGTGAACCCTCAAAAAAATATGCAGATATCATTCTTCCCGAAGGTGGGGAGAACAAAGTAGGTCTTCAGATGATCATTCATTCCATTGAGAATAGAGGGAGGAAGAATACAAAATGAATATGTACAAATGTGCTTGACAGAGGGTTGTAAAAGTGGTTAAATATCAGGTGATATAAATATGAAGCAAAAAATACATAAAATTAAAAATTAAACAGAACACCCGCCGAGAGGCGGTTTTTTTTCGCCTATGCATATAAATAAGTTCTATAAAAAAGACATTTTATCAGCGAATCAGTTTAATAGAAAAGACATAGAATATATTTTTCAAGTGGCGTCTGAAATGGAAAAAATAGTTCTTAAACAAGGACACATAGATATATTAAAAGGTAAAATTATGACAGCTCTTTTTTATGAACCTTCAAGTAGAACTTTTAGCTCTTTTGTGACAGCAATACAACGTCTGGGCGGAGGATTTATACCTATTCATGGGATTAGTAACTCATCGGTTGCAAAAGGAGAAACACTTGCTGATACTGCACGAACATTTGCAAAATATGCCGATGTAATAGTCATGAGGCATCCAAAAAAAGGGGCGGCGAGAACTGCAGCACAATATAGTAATGTGCCAGTAATAAACGCAGGTGATGGAATAGGGGAGCACCCTTCTCAAGCAATGCTTGATATATTTACTATCTACAAAAGACATAATAAAATTGATGGCCTCACAGTAACATTTGTTGGGGATATGCTAAATGGAAGAACAGTACACTCCCTTTCAATACTTCTTTCACGTTTCAACTCGATTACAATTCAATTTATCTCGCCAAAAGAATTACAACCATCCTCAAAATTAGTTCAATGGTTGCGCAAACACGGTGTAAAAGTCCACATTTTTGAGGATTTACTTCCAGTATTGTCAAAAACCGATGTACTTTATGTGACGCGTGTTCAAAAGGAACGCTTTGCGGATTTGTTATTGTACGAAAAATTAAAACATAAATATATTATTACAATGGCTGAAATAAGTAGAATGAAAAAATCAGCCATTATATTACATCCATTTCCACGAGTTGGCGAAGTTGAAGAAGCGGTTGATAGTGACGCGCGCGCAGTATACATTCAAGAACAAATGAAAAATGGGATGTATATTCGGATGACGCTTCTGACTTTAGTTTTGCGAAAAGAGGATATTTCAGCGTATTTCACAAACGATTTATTTGTTACTTTAAGCAAAAAATCAATTCACACTGATCCAATTCATACCTACAATCTTTTTCATAAGGCAATAAAAAAGGAGAGGGATTATCACCTGGTAAAATCACTTGGGCCTGAGACATTTCATGCAGCAACTGCTCAAATGAGGTTATCAGAGTTTAAGAGTATGTACTTAAATATGCTTTTTCCTCACCTGTTACCTGAGTCAAAGAGTACTTTAATGATAAGTGAACGAAATATTCAATTAAAAAATGGGGAGCTTGGTCGTACATCATCACATATATATTTAAATCATAGAATTCCTCTTTTTAATGATATTTGGGACAAAAAGCTTCTTGTAAAACTACTCGAATTAGTAATACATGAAAAAATATTACCACATGGCTCAATCTATGGTGTTGTCGGGATTTCCTCATCTTCAAGCCCCGAGCTTACGACTGCACTTCATGAGGGCTCACCCTACTCAACATCCCGAATATCTCTTCTTCCTATAAATATTCTTAAAAAAGAGAAAGGGACGCATGAACCTATATATGGTGAGATTGACTGCACGATGCCATGGATTTTTATTGATGATGTATTCACATCAGGGAACACATTTAAAAAAAGCTTAGATCAATTTAGAAAGGGAATCCCAAAAAATACCTCCAACATAAAAACATATGCTGCAACCTTAGTGAATAGAAATCCAAGTGCAGCTCTTGATTTTGAAGAAAAAACAAATATGAAAGTCTGCTCGCTTATTACCCTCGATGAACTACTTAAATATCATTGGAAACATTTTTCTTCGTTACAAAAAAAGCTTATCAATAGTGAACGAAATTTATAATTTTAAATTAAACGATGAAAGTATATCTAAAATTTCAGGATGGGACAAAAATTGAGGGACTAAGTTTTGGATATGAGAAGTCCGTAGGAGGAGAGATAGCTTTTTCAACAAGTATGATGGGATATCCAGAAAGTCTAACAGACCCTTCATATAAGGGGCAAATATTGACACTTTCATATCCAATTGTTGGGAGTTATGGCATTCCAAAAAAAGAACTGTGGGAATCAAAAAAAATACAAGTAAGCGGCCTTATAGTTTCTCACTATATAGATACTCCATCTCATTTTCAGAGTACACAGACTTTGGGAGAGTGGTTAAAAAAAGAACAGATTCCAGCTCTTGAGATTCCTGACACACGCCTCATTGTAAAAAAAATTCGTGATGAAGGAGCCGCTCTCGTAAAGATTGAGTTTGGCGAAACGATCGATTTTATTGATCCAAATAGGGAAAACCTAGTTGAAATGGTCTCGACAAAAGAAGTAAAAATATATGAGCCATTTGCACACCTCGGAGGTGTGCAAAGGCGAAATAAGACTGTGGTTTTGATTGATTGTGGTGTTAAGGAAAATATAGTTAGAGAACTTCTTAAAAGGGATATTAGAGTAATAAAAGTGCCTTGGGATTTTGATTTTATTCAAAAGGGAATTAAATGTGACGGCATTCTTATTTCCAATGGGCCAGGGGATCCAAAAATGGCTGATAAAACGATTGAAATCGTAAAAAAAGCACTTCAAAAAAAAATTCCTATACTCGGCATTTGTTTAGGCAATCAAATCCTCGCACTTGCAAGCGGAGGAGATACATATAAACTCCCATTTGGTCATCGGGGGCAAAACCAACCATGTGAACTTGTTGGAACTAAAAAATGTTATATCACTACACAAAATCATGGCTTTGCAATTGGGAGAATGCCAGTAGGCTTTAAACCTTGGTTCATCAATAGTAATGACAAAACAAATGAAGGCATAATTCATAATTTATTACCATTTATGTCTGTACAGTTCCATCCAGAGGCGGCCCCAGGCCCTGTAGATACCTCATGGATTTTTGATTATTTTTTAAAAACGCTATGAAAAAAAAATACAAAAAAATACTTATCCTTGGTTCTGGTGCACTAAAGATTGGACAGGCGGGTGAGTTTGATTATTCTGGCAGTCAGGCAATAAAAGTGTTCAAAGAAGAAGGAATAAAAACGATTCTTATCAATCCTAATATTGCAACCATTCAAACATCAAAAGAACTCGCTGATACAGTCTATTTTCTTCCTGTAACCGTTGAGTTTGTAACACGTGTTATTGAAAAAGAAAGGCCTGACGGTCTCGTGCTTTCCTTTGGGGGTCAAACTGCCCTTAATTGCGGAATGGAACTTTATGAAAGAAAGATATTAAAAAAATACAATGTCGAAGTGCTTGGGACCCCGGTTTCTACGATTATTCTCACTGAAGATAGAAAAAAATTCGCTTCTCATCTTCACTCAATTAATGTTTCAACGCCAATAAGTTTTGCCGTAAAATCTGTCGAAGAAGGGAAAAAAAAGGCTAAAGAAATTGGATACCCCGTAATGATTCGAGCAGGATTTTCATTAGGAGGACAAAAGTCGGGAGTTGCTTTTACAGAAAAAGAGTATAAAGAAATAGCATCGGAAGCATTGGCATTTTCATCGCAAATACTTGTTGAAAAATATCTTCACCATTTTAAAGAAATTGAGTATGAAGTTGTTCGAGATCAATATGACAACTGTGTAACGATATGTAATATGGAAAATATGGATCCGCTGGGAATTCATACTGGTGAGTCGATTGTCGTAGCCCCTAGTCAGACATTAAGCAATTATGAATATCACGAGCTCCGTCGTCTTTCTATCCAAATTGTTCGAAGTTTAGGAATTGTGGGTGAATGTAATGTGCAGTTTGCACTCAATCCTCACCCAAAGAAAAATTCATTTGAATACTATGTTATCGAAGTAAATGCTCGATTATCTCGTTCCTCAGCACTTGCGTCAAAGGCGACAGGATATCCACTTGCCTATGTGGGAGCAAAGCTTATTTTGGGGTATGCACTTAATGAAATAAAGAATCAAGTAACACGAACCACTCAGTCATACTTTGAACCTGCTCTTGACTATATTGTTGTTAAAATCCCTCGATGGGATATGGATAAATTTAAAGGAACAACTGAAAAGATAGGGAGTGCAATGAAGTCAGTTGGGGAGATAATGGCAATTGGAAGGACATTTGAAGAAGCTCTTCAGAAAGGCACGCGGATGCTTGATATTGGGGTTAGCGGCGTGACGGATATGTCAAAAACGCCCTCAGAACTTGATCTGAAAAAACATATTAAACAAGCCAATTCAAAAAGATTATTTTTCTTAATCAAAGCATTGCAACAAGGAATTTCAGTTGATAGCATATATAAGCTTTGTGGTATTGATAAATGGTTTTTGGAGAGATTGAAACAAATAGTAGATTTAGAGTCTAAATTGAAATTAAAAGGACTGGAAAACAACACAAAACTTTTAATTGAACTAAAACGAAATGGTTTTTCTGATAAACGAATAGGAGAAGTACTTCGAAAAGATGAACTGTCAATCAGATCACTGAGAAAATCTCTAAATATTATCCCATCGATTTTCCAAATAGACACATTGGCAGGAGAAGTGCCAGCACAAACAAACTATTTATATATGACGTATGGAGGGTCACATAACGATGTAGAACCCCTTGGGAAAAAAGGGATAATAGTGCTCGGATCGGGGCCATATCGTATTGGATCATCTGTTGAATTTGATTGGACCTGTGTCAATAGCTCTTTAGCACTAAAAAAATATGGAAAACAATCAATTATTGTAAATTGTAATCCTGAGACTGTTTCTACAGACTACGATATATCGAATAGGCTTTATTTTGAGGAACTTTCTTTTGAGCGAGTTGCAGATATTTACGAGTTTGAACAGTCAGAATCAATCATCCTTTCGGTCGGAGGACAAACGCCAAATAATATTGCACAGAAAATACATGCCTATGGCATTCCCATTCTAGGCACTGCAGCCGAAGATATTGATAGGGCTGAAGACCGTAATAAATTTTCCTCACTTCTTGATAGTCTCACTATTCACCAACCTCCATGGAATAGTTTTGCAGATATGAAAAGTGCGCTTATATTTGCACATGAAGTGGGATATCCTGTCCTTATTCGTCCCTCGTATGTTTTATCTGGTGCTGCAATGAATCTGTGTTATAGCGAACATGATTTAAAACATTTTATTCAAAAGGCAACGGATATAAATAAACTGCATCCCGTTATGATTTCAAAATTTATTTCGAATGCGCGCGAAGTAGAATTTGACGGTGTTGCACAAGATGGGGTAGTAAAAGTTCATGTGATAGCAAATCACATAGAGCATGCAGGAGTGCATTCGGGAGATGCGACAATTGTGTATCCAGCTGAACGTGTGCGTTATCATAGCGGTGCGCGTATGATTCAAGTCGCTTCACTTCTTGCAAAAGCCCTTCGGATTACAGGACCCTTTAATATTCAATTTATGGTGAAGGATAACCATGTATATGTGATAGAGATGAATTTGCGTTCATCTCGAACATTTCCATTTGCCTCTAAAGTAACAGGAGTCAATTTTGCAGAGGTATTAGTTGATAGTTTTTTTGGAAAGGCAAAAGAATACAGCATTCCCTATCCGTCATTTGTTGCAGTAAAAGCTCCACAATTTTCATTTTCTCGTATGGAAAGCGCTGATCCTGTACTTCGTGTAGAAATGTCTTCAACAGGTGAGGTTGCCTGTTTTGGGGATACTGCTGAGGAAGCGTATCTAAAGTCTCTTATATCAACTGGATTTTCACTAAAAGATAAATCAGCACTTATTACTATTGGTGGTGATGAAAATAAACTGAGATTTGCTGAATCTGTTTGGCGATTAAAAAATTTGGGATTTAAACTGTATGCAACTTCAAATACACATACATTTCTCAAATCAAAAGGGGTAAAAACAAAATTGGTCTCAAAAGTATATGAAGGAAAACGACCAAATGTCACTGATTTAATAAAAGATCATAAAGTATCTTTAGTGATCAATCTGAGTGAAGACTACCATAATAGCAACCTCTATAGAAAAGAGGGGACAGATGGATATCTCATTCGTCGTGCGACAATAGATAATAATATTCCCCTTATTACAGACCTCAACGCAGCTCGCCTGTTTGTTAAAGCGATAGATAAATATGAACTAAAAGACTTAAAGATTAAAAATTGGGAGGAATATCTTTAATATGATTTGGCTCCATTTGGTATATTCAGCTTCTTGCGAAAGGAATAATAAAAAGCTGCAGAAGTATTACAAATTATCCACTTTTCTATGATAGAAGGAGATATTCTTACAATTCTCAAACAAGTTAATGCGCTGATTACTCATAGCCATATTGTTCTTGTTTCCGGCCGGCACAGCAATGCTTATATCAATCCTGATAAAATTCTACCTCATACTTCTATAAACGATATGTTGGGAAAGATGTTCGCAAAAAAACTAAAACATATAGATATGGATGTTATCATTGGGCCAGCGTATGGAGGTGTCATTTTTTCTCAATGGGCAGCTTTTCATCTTTCAAAAATAAAAAAGAAAGAAATTTCCAGCATTTTTACAGAAAAAACACCTGAAAGACATCAGATTTTTGAACGCGGTTTTGACAAACTAGTCAAAAATAAAAAAGTCGTTATTGTGGAAGATGTTACTGCGACTGGGTCTTCTGTTAAAAAGGTAATCAATGCTGTGATAAAAGCAGAAGGAAAAGTGGTTGCAGTGTGTGTCATAGTAAATAGAGATGCGGAATTGGTAAATTCTGAAACACTTGGCATTCCTTTTTTCTCCCTTGCCGAGTATAAGATTGAATCATTTGATGCGACTATTTGTCCACTCTGTAAAAAAAATGTACCAATTAACATAGATGTTGGTCATGGAAAAAAATTTATAGAAGAATTAAAAAAAAATTCATGAACATACTATCAAAACTCAGTTCTATTGTTAAAAACAATAATTCATTACTCTGTGTTGGGCTTGATAGTGAATTTGAGAGGATTCCGGAGATAATGAGAAATAAAAAATATCCACAGTATAGTTTTAATAAAGAAATTATTGATGCAACACATGAATATGTGTGCGCTTTTAAGGCGAATAGTGCATTTTATGAGGCGCGTGGCGAAAGAGGAATAAAAGAACTCGCCATGACAATGAAATATATACAAAAAAAATATTCTCACATTGTTACAATTTGTGATGCAAAGCGGGCCGATATTGGAAATACAAATAAAGGATATGTTACTCATATTTATGATAATCTAGGATTTGATTCTGTCACACTTCATCCCTATTTAGGAAGGGAAGCGCTTCAACCATTTTTAGATAGAAAAGATAAAGCGTGTATTATTTTGTGCAAAACATCCAATCCAGGGAGTGGGGAGTTTCAAAATTTAAAATATAATGGGACTCATCTTTATGAATATGTTGCCAGCCAAGTAGCCAACGAGTGGAATATAAATAATAATTGCATGCTTGTTGTTGGGGCGACCTATCCAGAAGAGATGAAAAAAGTTCGAGCACAAGTTGGCGACATGCCATTTCTCATTCCTGGAATTGGAGCACAGGGGGGAATTGTAGAGGAAACAGTTATAGCAGGTGCCAATTCAAAGAAACAGGGTATGATCATAAACTCCGCACGAGATATTATTTTTGCATCCCGCGGTAATAAGTTTGCTTTTCATGCAGGAGAAAAGGCAAGAAAACTAAGAGATGAAATCAATAGATATATAAATAAGTTAAATTGACACAAAGCTCTAAATAAGGTAATATAACACACATTATACCATTGAAAAAAACACAAAATATGGCGCCTCCAGAAACCACAAAAGCAATACAAAAAGGACTTGAATTCCTTACCTCATTAAAAAAAGACAGTTTTGTTCAACCTAAAATTGTCAGGAATACAATTCCAGGGCAAAAAACTCAAATTCTTGACGAGAATGACGGTATAGTCGAATGTGATAGCTTTGTCTCATTTTCGCCAGAAGCAATTAATGCATTTCCAGGGAGCTATATTTCTCCGAATACATTTCAGCGCACTCTTGAAGGTCAGACAACGCAGCCTAAAGATCTCAAATTTGATGAGATGATGGGAAGCGGAATGGGAACTATGGAAGAACCGATATATTCCTACAAGTCGGAGCAGTTTGATGTAACTATTCTTCATGGAGCAACAAATGATAGAGCTGTTCGATTAGCGCGTATTGCAAGTTCAAAAGAAGGGTTTAGCCCAGAGAATAGAGCATTTTACCAGCAAGCCGTTGCAGAAATGACAGAGCCTGCGCTTAAGGAAATAAGGAATATGAAAGGATCGCTTATCATTCATGATGACTGCCTTGCCTCAACGGTATCAGTCGCAGGTTATATAGCTGACTTAAAAAGTCATAATTCAGAATTACTAGAAAATGGGGTAGATATCATTATTGATGGTCCAGCGACTGCTCAAGGTATATTATTCCTGCAAAAATTTGCCGAAGTTAACAAGATTAGAATATCGATCACTGCAAGCTTTTTAGCATTTGGATTAACAGAAGGAACTCCAAAGGCAAATGGGACAAGGGAGCATGCAAATTATATTACGTTACCTGATGAGTTATTTAGTCTATTGCCGGAAACAACGCGAAAAAAATATGAAGATTTTAGTTTGAATGAAAAAGACAGAGCAGTTGTAGGAGATATGGGAAACGCAGGTGAAGGAATGCCTGAGATGACGCTTTCTTCTATGATTGAGAGATCTGAAGGACAGTTAGACGAAACCTTTTGTCAGTGGGACAAAGAAAGAACAGATCCACATCACCCAAAAAATACTGGAGGAACTGTCCAAATAGATAGGTGGGACACATCTAAGAAAAAAACAATTGTATATTTCCCTCGAGGCGGATACATCTGTTATGCATATGATAAGACATTTAATCCCCCTCTATTTGATGACGTAAATACTCTTATGATTGGAGCGACCAGACTGTGGTCCCCAGTTGATGGGTACGGAGTGGCTTACGGGGTAAAAAAATAGCTTATTATTTTACAATCCGACTAAAGTGCGAATTTGTTTCTGAATTGACTCTCTATCTGTCATGGCATTGTTTTGAACACATTCGATTGTCTTCCAATGTTTATATTTTTTTGAGAGCATAAGATACATTTCTTCAGATGATTTTTGATGGTCCAAACTTTTCTCAGCAATATCTTGTTTAACTCCCTTTTGTTCCGCTCTTTTTTTCGCTAAATCAGCTGCAAAAAGATACGGCACATGAAGATAAACAACAATATTTTCCTTTGGGATTTTATGTACTTTATATTCGAGTTCATATACCCATTTAAGAAAATCAGCTCTCTCTTTCTCCATCTTAAATTTGGCTGCCTGATGGGCCATGCTGGATGTTGCATAACGATTTGCAACAATGATACCGCCTTGGGCTAAAAATTCATCCATTTCCCGCTTTACTGATGCACGGTCAAGTGCGTAGGCAAGGGACGCGAGATAAGGGGAGACCTCGTTAATGCTTCCAAATTCACCTTGGAGAAATTTTCCCACTGTTTTTCCATGAAAGCTCCTTCTATATTGAGGAAAATCGACATATTTTACAGACATTTTTTTTTGTTTGAGAAAATCGACCAACAGTTTTGCCTGTGTCGTTTTTCCCGAACCATCCGCCCCATCAATGACAATAAGACGCCCTTTCCGTCCGAGAGATTTGTTTATATGTGAAATAAAATCACCAACCTTCATTTGTAAATTATCTTGATCATAATATTCAACAAACAAGTTGTCAGATGGGTTTCCCACAAGCATAGGGGAGATAGCATCTTCGAATTTTGTATCAATAAGAGCTAATACAGGCTTGCCCAAAGAAAGAGCATAAACGATCTCTCCTCCAACACCATGGGACGGTTTTGAGGTTTCGGCAATAATAAGATCTGAAGACTCAATTCGTTTTTTTTGGCGCTCAAATATCTGTTGAGAGGTATGTTTTTTATCCTCTTCTAAAAGCTTTGGAGTAACTATCTGTTCTCCAGAAGTGAGAATTGCATTATTATTTTTTATGTATTTAACAATGAGGTTGTATTGAGGGTGAAGCTCTCCGTTTACTGAGGTTGAAGCAGTGAAATATATCTTCATGTATCATATAACTTATACCATGTAGCGTAAAAATTCAATACTAAAATGCATAATAGTGTATGTTATAAGATGTATATTATACAACGACCGTTTCTCCCTCTTGGACCTTTTGTTCAAGAAGAAGCGTTGCGATTTTATCTTCAATAGCTGTTGTCACAATATGTTCAAGATTTCGTGCTCCAAATTGAGGATTATAATTTTTTTGAATGACATCCAGAAGCGTCTTGTCTTTAATAGCAAGCTTGATTTTATAGAGGTTAAAGATAGTATCTTGTACAGATTGCGACATTTTTTTTGCTATGGCCAAGATTGCATCATTTGATATTGCGCGATAGGCGATGACTCCATCAAATCTGTTGAGAAACTCTGGCGAAAAAATATGGTTGGTTACGAGATAATCGATCAAATTTATCCCCGGGACTTGAGGTTTTTCTGCTTCATCAGTTTCTGGTAGGGCTACCTCAGCATTAATCACTGATGTAAGTTTATTTATGACAGATTGCTGCTTAAATATATAATCTGCTCCAGCATTAGATGTTGCAATAATAATCAAATTCTTACAGTCAACTCGCTTGCCAAATCCATCTGTAAAATAGCCCTCATCAATTACGGTAAGAAACATATTAATAAGTTCAGGGTGAGCCTTTTCAAGTTCATCAAGAAGGAGAACCGCATAGGGCTGTTCACGAATTGCTTTGGCAAGAAGGCCGGGCATTCCAGATTCCAAAGAGCCAATAAGCGTTCGAATATCTTCCTTTGATTGGTAAAGCGACATATCAAAACGTGTTAAAAATGTTGGGCCGCCAAAAAAAATACTTGTGAGCGCCTTTGCTGTCTCTGTTTTTCCAACTCCAGTTGGACCAAGAAATAAAAAAGTCGCAAGCGGCTTTTTTCTTTTTCCTAACAAGATAAATGACCGACGAATCGCTGCAGATAGTTGTGAAATAGCCTCAGTTTGGAACACCACCTGTCCTTCAAGGAGATGCTCGAGCGAAAGAAGCTTCTTTCTCATTTCATCAGTCATACTTGTTGGAATATGTGTTTTTTCTGTGAGAACAACGTCAACTTGTTCCGGAGAAATCACTGTCTTTTGTTTTGATGGTTTTTTTTGACTCTGTGAATATACATGAGATGCTATTTGATCAAGGAGTTCAATCGCTTTCTCAGGGAAGGGGATGGTAGTAATATAAAACTCACTTTTTTCAACAACAGCCTTTCCTGTTTCAAATGGAATAGTAAGATTATATGTCAACTCAAAGCGAGGAATAATATGAAGTATTGCTGATAATGCCTCTTCTTTAACAATTTCTTTTACCTCAATCTTAACAAAAAGTCGATTCATTTTTTCATTTGAAAATATAAAACGCTGATAGAAAAAAGGAGTAGAGATGCCAATAAATTGTATTGTACTGCGCCGTGCAAATTTTTCAAATGAACCGGTCAAATCGATCCGTCCTTCGCTATTTGCACAGTACCTATCAATATTTTCAACCAGGAGAATAACATGACCCGCCTGCGCTGCTTCTTCTAAGAGTTCTTCAAAAAACTGTTCCCGCTGTTTTAAATCAGTAAATGTCATAAGAATTTTTTCCATGTTAAGCCTAAGAATGCGTTTATAGGCGAGCTGTTTTCCTGTCTGGCCTTCATATATGAGGCGTGCAAGTGCATCTACCACCGTTCGTTTACCAACACCTTCTTCGCCGACGAGGACGACGTTTGCTTCTTCGGATTTTGTAAGAATTTCCTGGACCTCTTGAAGTTCATTTTTTCTTCCCACCATATATCGAGGATGTGATTGATATTCTGCACTTGCAAGATCTTCAACGTAGGCATCGAGAGTTGGAGTATATCCAACAGCCCAATCGCGAGCAAGTGGAGGATACGAAAAAAGTGTTTTTTTATTCCACCACTTTTTTTCATGTTGTCGTGCAGACCAAAGCTCCTCAAACCAATTAGTGACAGCACTGATATTCTCTTGTTTAATACAATGGGAAGCAAGGAACAGTTCCTTCTCTTTTGTTTTTACCTCTTCAGTAGTGGGCCGTATCAAGTAGAACACAGCTTGGAGAGGGAGTACGATACATATATAAAAAACACTAATAAAGGGAAGAGATAGAATATATCCTATTTCAAAAAATATACAAAAAATAATGAGAGAAAGTCTCATAGAGGCGCCAATAAGCGAGGACATGATATTGAGAAAGAGAACATTGAGATACTCTGAAAATGAAAATCCTCGTGTTTCTTTTTTTGTCACAATATGTTTCCATGGATAAAAGAGTGTTTTTAAAAGTGGGATGAGAGAGAAGAAATAGGGGAAAAATAAAATAAGATTACCTACAGCCTCAATGGAATCATTTACTGCAAGCTTTATATAGAGAAAAACATCTTTTTTCATGACTCTTTTCATTATGGTCGAAAATGGCCGAAGAAGCAAGATGAAAATTATGCAAGTGTGGTCGCTGAGGGATTTGAACCCCCAACATCTTCGATGTAAACGAAGCGCTCTACCGTTGAGCTAAGCGACCAGGGGGCTTTATGGTGGGCGTGGAAAGAATCGGACTTTCGCTCTGTTCTTTATCAGAGAACTGTTTTACCATTAAACTACGCGCCCAGTATAGATCAATTTGTACAAAGGAAATTATAACAAACAATGTCGAACTTGTCATTTCGATACTGTACAAAGGGAAGAGGAAAGAATGGAATGATTTATTTGCTTCTTTTTATGGCTGATTTAACAATCAGTTTGAGCATTTCATTGTATTCAATACCTGCAGTTTTGGCTGCTAGTGGAAAGTATGACGTCGTTGAAATTTCAGGAGGGAGGAGGCCGGGGGGGGAGTTTACCTCCAACACATAGGGTCGATTTTTTATATCGCACCTAATATCAATCCGACATGCATCTCTAATTTGAAGTGCCTTCCACGTTGCAAGGCATATTTTATCAATCTTTTTTTTCAGTGACATTTTTATATGTGGAGGACACATCAGATACTGATTATTACTCACTTCCTCTTCAAATATCCATTTCACCTCAAGTGAATCGATAGGATTAACCCCTTTGGGGAGGAGGGTATGATTGGGAGAAATAAAAGGGAGAATAAGGGGGGGATTACCAATCATTCCAACGGAATATTCTGGTCCCGCTAAGAACGGTTCGATTAAAACAGATTCTTTTTTAAATATTTTATGTATCCAATGTATTTGTTCCCTCAGCTCTCCTTCATTATGGACAACACTTTTATTTGTGATGCCAGCTCCAGATCCTTCCGATACTGGTTTTACGATAAGTGGATACTTTAACGATTTTTTAATCATGTCATCCTCGCCATGTATGAGCTGAAAGGGCAAAGTGGGAATTCCGTTTGCAATCAAAATTTCTTTTGTTTTTGCTTTGTTAAGCATGAGAGCTTGTGATAAAGGGGAGGAGCCAGAGTAAGGGATCTGCAACATTTCCAACATTGCTGGGAGGTGAGCTTCTCTATCAAGGCCATGTTTTCCCTCAGAGTAATTGAGAGCAACATCAATTCTATTTTTATTTTTCTTTAGTTTATTATATGCATCTTCATTTGCCTCAATTGGAATGACCCTAAACCCACAAGCTTTTAGATGTTTAATGATGAAATTTATTGTTTCAGGATCGTCAAAATCTGCTTCAAGTTGCGTTTTTAACACTTTAGGATCAGGGTAAGAATGTCTCACGTTATATAAGAATGCTACGGTGATTTTTTTCATGATATATTGTCAACTCTGTTTTGAGAATAAGTGACGCATTTCTTCATTAATCTGATATGCGCGCCGTTTTGTATTTCCGAAGATTATATATATCAACTCTTTTTGTTTGATAATATTTCAGAACTAATGACAACGCCTTCTTTTGTTTTTTTATTAAATAAAAGTGGCTCTAGTATTTTGTGAACGGCAGGAAATGTTGCTCGCTTAATATTGTTTAGCTCAAACCTACTTCGACTAATAACATATGAGTCAGAGAAAAAATCTTTTCCTATGAGTTCTAATGCAACCTTATAGACATCCGTTCCTCCCGTATTCCTTGTATTTGATTCATTGACGAACACTTGATTATATTTTGTTGCAATCATATCAATATCAAAGTGTCCTCTATATCCTTCAGCGCTGTATCGTTCTGCAA